>Ga0187872_10000370_pt1 | contig 53923 bp, 49 predicted proteins | sample June2016WEW_16_4_FD_132973 | JGI IMG/M metagenome (GOLD analysis project Ga0187872, IMG submission 132973) | Peatland microbial communities from SPRUCE experiment site at the Marcell Experimental Forest, Minnesota, USA - June2016WEW_16_40 | ecosystem: Environmental > Terrestrial > Soil >...
GCCTCGTTGGCGGTGGTCTTCAGCCCGATGAGGACGAGGTCGGCGGGGCCGATTTCTTCCGGGCGTTGGGCGCATTGGGGCCGGACCTGGAAATCGCCTTCGGGGCTGCGGATGAGGACGCCCTGACGTCGCACGGCGTCGTAATCCGAGCGCAACAGGAAATGGACCTCGTGCCCGGCGCGCGCCAGTTTGGCGCCGTAAAAGCTCCCGACCGCCCCGCAGCCAACGACGGCGACTCTCACGAAGAAAAAGGGAGTGGTGGAGAAATGGAGTGATGGAGTATTGGAGAACCGGATGGTGGGGCGCAAACCTGCCGAGCAGCCATTCCGCCGCTACTCCATTACTCCATTACTCCATCACTCCGTTCCTCCCCCCTCCGTTCCGCCAGCAACGAAAAAGGCACCCTGAAGGCGTCAGGGTGCCTGTGAGGAAAGAGGTTGCCTACTTGGCGCCGAGGATGGCGTCTTTGGCGGCTTTGGCCACGCGGAACTTCACCACGCGTTTGGCGGGGATTTGGATCTGTTCCCCGGTGGCGGGATTGCGACCGATGCGGGCCGCGCGATTCACCAGGACGAGCTTGCCCAGCCCCGGCAGGGTGAAGGTATTCTTGGCCTGTTTGTAGGCCAGATCGCAGATGCTCTCGAGGATTTCGACAGCCTGCTTTTTGGTGAGTGAGTTCTTTTCAGCGATTGCCGCGGCGATTTGTGATTTAGAGAGTGCTTTAGCCATAGTGCGTTTAATGTGTCTGTTGTTGTTTGGTTTTTGCCTAAAGTCGTTAGACTTGCCTGAATTAAAGCCCATTGCCGCAATCGCGCAAGTAGAAAATGATAAATTTCTTAAGAATAATTAGGGGCCTCCGGGCGCTGCCTCCCGGCGGCCGCAGGCAGGGCGCGCAGATCAAGGTCTGGCACACAAGCATTCTCGGCGGTTTCTTCCCCCTCACCCCTGCCTTCCCCCGGGGAGGGAGAATCATTGCCCGTCGGTCGGCAAGGCGAACGCTTGAACCGGAGGCTTGACTTCACCTGCCGCTCAACGAACATCCGCGCGTGGCGCTCTTCACAATACAAAACGAGTTTCGGTATGAGATCGTGCGCAAGATTTTTGAGGGCGGCATGGGGATTGTGTACGAAGCCGAGCAGCTCGGCGCGCGCGAGTTCGTCAAGCGCATCGCCATCAAGGTGATTCGCCAGAACTACGCCAGCCAGAAACAGTTCATCGAGAACTTCATCGGCGAAGCCAAGCTGGTGGCCGACCTGATCCACACCAACATCGTCCAGACGTATCACCTGGGAGAGACCAACGGGGTGTATTTCATCGCCATGGAGCTGATCCGCGGGGTGAACCTGGAACAGTTCGCCCAGCAGTTGGCGGACAAGCGGCGGGTGTTGCCGAGGGAGCTGGCTGTGTTCATCGTCAGCCGCGTGGCCCGGGGACTGGCCTACGCGCATGCCAAAACCGACAAGGACGGCAAACCGCTCGGCCTCGTCCACCGGGACGTGAGCTTCAAGAACATTATGATCGCCTTCGAAGGCGACGTGAAGCTGACCGATTTCGGCATCGCCAAGGCGCGCGGTTTCCTGGTGGACAATGAAGGCGAGGTCGTGGCGGGCAAGGCCGATTACATGAGCCCCGAGCAGGCGAATTTCCAGGTCACCGACCAGCGGTCAGACCTCTTTTCCGCCGGCGTGGTGCTGGCGCACCTGCTGCTGGGGAAGAACATTTTCAAGGGCGCCACGCCGGAGGAATCCCGGCAGCATATACTCGGCCTGCCGATACCTGATTTCCGGTCGCTGGACGCGCGGGTGGACGACCGGCTGAACGAGATTCTGCAGCGCGCGCTGGCCCGCGAGCTGGGCCAGCGGTATCCGAACGGCGACGAGCTGCTCTACGATCTGGAGCATTACATTTATCACTCGGGGTACGGCCCGACCAACGAGACTTTGGGCAAGTTTATCCGCGAGCTGTTTGGGCCGGCGGTTCCGCCGGCTGCCGCACAGGCCGTCACCGGCAGCACCAAGCATATCAAACGCACCTCGCGCAATTCTGCCAAGGCTTGAGCCAACGTCGGCCAAATCCGGCAGGGCCGGAATCTTAAAATGATTCAGCGCATCGTCAATGTCGGCTTGATCCAGGCCGCTTGCTCGCCGGACCCCGCCGCCAACCTGGAGAAGACCTTGGCCGCGGTCGAACGCGCCGCCCGGGACGGCGCCCAAATCATCTGCACGCAGGAGCTGTTTCGCTCGCAGTATTTTTGCCAGTCCGAGGACTATCGACATTTTCAACTGGCAGAACCGATCCCCGGCCCAACCACGGAGGCCTTTCAACAACTGGCGAAGGCAAACCGGGTTGTGATAATCGCGTCTCTGTTCGAGAAGCGGACCGCGGGCCTCTACCACAACACGGCGGCCATCATCGACGCCGACGGCTCGCTCCTCGGCCTCTATCGCAAGATGCACATCCCGGACGACCCGCTTTATCACGAGAAGTTTTACTTCGCGCCGGGCGACCTCGGCTTCCGCGCCTGGCAAACCCGTTACGGCAAGATCGGCGTGCTGATCTGCTGGGACCAATGGTATCCCGAGGCCGCGCGGCTGACCGCGCTGCAAGGCGCGGAGATTCTTTTCTATCCCACCGCCATCGGTTGGCATCCGCGCGAGAAAGCAGAGCTTGGCGTGCGGCAACATTCCGCCTGGGAAACAGTCCAGTGCGCCCACGCCATCGCAAACGGCTGCTACGTCGCCGTGCCCAACCGCATCGGGCACGAAAAGCTGGCGGGCGAAGGCATCGAATTCTGGGGCCAAAGCTTTGTCGCCGGCACATCGGGCGAAATCCTTGCCAAAGCCAGTGTGGCAGAAAACGAAACCCTTGTCGTGCCGCTCGACCTCGGCAAGGTCAATGACACGCGCACCCACTGGCCCTTCCTGCGCGACCGCCGGATTGACGCGTACGCCGGCTTGACGCAGCGGTTACTTGATTGAAAAGGGTCTGGATCACCGGCGCGGGCGGGCTGATCGGAAGTTACCTTGTCCGAAGCGCGCCGCGTTTTGCGCCGGACGCGGCGGTGGCCGCCCTGACTCGCGATCGCCTTGAGTTGACCGATGCCTCCGCCGTCCGCGCAGCGTTTCGCCTCCGGCACCCGCAACTCATCATCCACTGCGCCGCACTCAGCAAGAGCACAGAATGCGAGGCAAACCCCGCGCTGGCCCGCAAGCTCAATGTCGAAGTCAGCGCCCTGCTCGCGGAGTTGGCCGCGGACATCCCGCTGTTCTTTCTGTCCACTGATTTGGTCTTCGACGGTCGGACGGGGAACTACGACGAGACGGCGGCAGTCAATCCGCTGAGTGTGTATGCCGAAACGAAAGCCGCCGCGGAGCAGATCATACTGGCCAATCCGAAGCACACCATCATCCGCATGTCGCTGAACGGGGGCACCTCGCCTGCCGGCGACCGCGGATTCAATGAGCAAATGCGCCGGGCGTGGCAAGCGGGACAAACCTTGAGATTGTTTACCGACGAGTTCCGGTCTCCTATTGCGGCCGAGGTCACGGCGCGCGCGATCTGGGAGCTGGCGGCCCGAAACGAACCGGGGCTTTATCACGTCGCTGGCAGCGAGAGGCTGTCGCGGTGGCAAATCGGCCAACTCCTCTCCGCACGCTGGCCGGAATTGAAGCCCGGCATTGAAGCCGCCTCATTGAAGGAATACGCGGGAGCACCGCGTGCGCCGGACACCTCGCTTAACTGCGCCAAAGCCCAAAAGCTCCTTTCTTTTCGCCTGCCCGGGCTGACGGAGTGGCTGTCCGCGCATCCGGACGAAGCGTTCTAAGGGCCATCGCGAACATGCACCATACAGCCCCTATCGCGAAACGCCACGATGCCCCCTACCCGCTCTAAGTGTCACCTTTCGCAGAGGAACGACCAACCATTTTCCTTAATAAATGGCTTGCTTGCACGAACCAGGGTGTTACGAAGGAGGCAGTTCTTTAACAGAGCCGGGGGCGGTGGCCCGTTCTCGGTGTGAGCCTTTGCGTAGCGAGGGCTCGGATTCCACGTAAACACGACCAACTTTTTCCTGAGAAATCCGCCTCGACGCGCGCGAGTCGCGCGTCCCGGTGTGCTTTCTTAGGAGGCCGCTTGGTCGTGGCCTACGTGGGAGTGCGCTGGGCGCGCCTTCGATTTACGGTAGTGTCCCACGGAGGTTCGTAGCGGCGCCAAAGAACATGGAAACGCCTGACAAACCAAAAAGAGAAAGAAGAACATCGTGAAGACCATTACAAGAGCAATTCTCGTAGCGGGCACAGTTCTGCTCGCCTCCGCAACACGGTCCCTCGCCATCGAAGGACTGCAACTATCGGTTCAATGCCCCGACGTCGTCTTGGGCTGGCCCAGCGCCCCCGGGGAAAACTACATCGTGCAGTGGCGTCCGACTTTGGACCCCAGCACCCCTTGGGTGACGCTCACCAACTCTCTCCCGGCCGACTGGACGACCAATTGGACTATCTTCGTACACAGCAATCAGGTCCAGTGCGCCTCGGGCGCCACCAACAACGTTATTGGCGGCGGAGACGGTCCACCGCCAACCCCGAATCTGGCCGTCAGGGCAACGTCCACTTCACAGGTATCCGAACCACTGGTCAGGCCGGTCGACGGCTCCGGCAGCCCCGTGCCCCTCTGCCTGTACCCGCCCGGGTTCGACTTGTCCGGTTTCGTAATTCTCGACCCGTCCACCGGCCAGTGGGTGAGTGGCTCTGGATACACGAGACGCCAGCCCTCCCTGAACCGACTACAACCTGACGACCCTCAACCTCAGGATGACGACCCAGGCAATGGCGGTTCACCCGCTGACCCCGGGTTCTACCAAGTAGTGATGGACGGTGTGAAGATTTCAGGCTCCAGCATATCCAACCTCACGAGCGGCGTGCTTTCCGGAACTATACCTGTCTTGTTTGAAGCAGGGAATGCGTCCGGTGATGGCACCGGCACGAACCTCCTCGGCACAATTGACAATGCTACGATAACAGTAGATTTCGTCAAATTTCCGGGAGATGGCGTGCTGGGGCCACCGTGGGAGTCGTCTCCCTGGCAGTTCTCCCTCGACACCCGCTATCTTCAGAACGGTGACCACACGGTTCAAATCGAAGTGACCTGGAAGAATCCCGACAGCAGCGATAACAACAACCCGTATTTCGACCGCTACAGCGATTTTGTCAGCATCACTGTGTCCAACAACATCTCATATCCCAATTGGGAGCCGGAAATCGGAGAGACAGACATTTCGGCCTACTTCCTGCAAACCACCTGCACCGATGCCGACTGGCATATTGACATTTACGATGTAAACAGCAACCTGGTACAGACACTCACAGGGCACACACCCGACGGGAACATTGAGGCGTACTGGAACATGATTGACATTAAGGGTGTGGCGCGAACGAACGCCGATGTTGATCCCGAGTTTAGCTCTATCGTTACAGTAGCCGACCCGTTTTCGGCATCCACCCCAAAGAAGAAGCAGCGAAGGAAGGATTGGCCTGACCACGGTGTATGGACAGTCGCGTATCAGGACTTCTTTAAGTTTGAGTATGACCCGAACAACTACATGAAGGGTTCCATTGACGCCTTTGCCAACACTGCTGCAAAGTATGGCGGCTATTACCTTTACTATCCGCCCGCAGGCTCAACCAACGACATTGGGCAGACCTATCCGCTTCGTTACCAGAAGACGAATCACATGGACACAAACATAACGTATCTAGCAACAATAATGGATGAAGCCTTGCTTGAGATATTTCTGATGAACACGAACTCGCGCAACTTCTACTACAACGGACATGGAAATGCCGCGGGGATCGCAGAGGGACTCGAAGCATCGGAATTGAATTCGCTCATTAAGCATCGCTACCGTTTTGTGTTCCTGGACGGCTGCGAGACTGCGAACGGCCATTTGGACCAGGCGTTTGGAATCAATGGTCCGGGCGTATTTGCCTTGCCTTACTACCAAAGCACGGGCATCCGCCCCGGTGCTTTCTGCGGGTACAACTGTCTGACCTACTATGCGACCGGAGGGCCAAAAACAGTCAACGGAGTGACATACGACGACACGATCCAGCAGGATGCACCCTTTTTCATATACAACTTCCTTTTCTATTGGGACACGGACCTTGAAGGCCAACGGCTGGCGGACGCGGTGTATAACGCGGCGCTACCCCTTTTTCCGATCGGGCGATCGGGATGGACTCCTGGAGACGGCTTGCAGATTTACGGCTTCAACGATCTCAGGATTGATGACTATAATCACAAGCTCGACTGGCCTTGACCCCTAACGCCCGCCGGCGCGCTCGGCGAGCCGGCGGGCACCCCTTCTCATGGCGATTTCAATCCAGATCTTCGAGGTGACGGCGGCTTATTCCAATGCCGTTTTGGTGGCAGTCATGCCGTACGTTGCGGATTTTGCGAAACGGCTGGAGCTGCCAATTCCACAGCCCATAACCTTCAGCCAGGTTCGGCAGTTCAAGTGCTCGTGGCGCAGTGATCTGGTTGGAGGCCGTGTGATTCTGACCAACGGCTACGAATTCGGATTTCTTGAGGGCCGGGTGGATCTGTACCGGAACCCGCGAAGTTATTACGACCTGCAAGACCCGAATCTCATTCCAAAGTTCTACGGGCCAGTCAAACTCACGCAGGAGCAGGCCCTGCAAGCCGCCCATCGAGCAATCAAGAAACTCGGCTACACCGATGCCCTGCTGTCGGCGGACAGGCCGCCACGCGTGACCCCGCCGCCCCGGGTGGGCAAAAACTATGTCCCCCGCTACTGCATTCGTTGGAACGATCCAAACTGCGGGTCTGATCCAAATAATCCAGCCCCTAGCATCGAATTCGAGGTGGACGCTACGACCGGAGCGATCCAGGGGATGGTTCTCTCCAACCCCAGCACCGTGCGGCCAGACCCTCCAATCAGCGTGCACCCGCCGGTGGTCGGGCACGGGCCGCAAGACGTTTATATCGGCGGCAGAACAATGTATCCGGTCAGCCCGGCTTACTCCAATGCATTCCTTCGCGCCATTCTCCCTGAATGCGCCCAGTACGTCAGGACCGCTGGTTTCTCGATTCCCTTGGCGCTCTGCACGAACAAGACCAATATGGCCAACTGTGTTTGCGGCCTGGTTGACAACGACCCGATGGCCGAGCTTGATATGAAATCGGGAGAGCGGTTCGTTTACAGGCATGGTCAGGTGATTGACTGTTATACCGCTGATGCCGAGTATATACCCGGCAGGGAGGGTCCCCGTTCGCGTGCGGAGTCGTATCAGTACTGGAAGAGGTTTTACGGGCCGATCAACATGACGACGAATGAAGCGGTCGCCTTGGTCCGGCAAACCGCGCGGAAGCTGGGCTATTCCGAGAGAGTACTGCGCATTGACGCCCCCCCTATCGTCAATGGACCCGGCTGGAGGGGCACAAACCGCATCGCCCGTTGCTTCGTGCTTTGGCTAGATGCCGACAAGGTCAGGACACGAGTGAGCGCCGAAGTAGATATGGCGCGCCGCACGTTAAAATCGCTCTACCTAAACGACCATCTTAACACGAATATCTGGCGCGATCCTCCGAAGATTGACGTTCCAACCGGGGCGGTAGTAACAGACCACGAGAAGCCGCCACCCGCTCCGGCCCCCAGGACTCCCGCGCCGCCACCGACTCCGCCACGAACGCCCTGAAAGCGCCCAACACACCAGATGCCGCCCGCCCGGGACGGCATCCCACCGCAGGCACCGCGATAAGCGAGGACCTTTGTAACTGGAGGCCAGAAGGAACAGCGGGCGGGACGCCGGCGCCACAACGCCTACAGGTGCTCGATGATGTTGTCCCCGAACTGGGAGCACTTGATTTCCGTGGCCCCGGCCATTTGGCGGGCGAAATCGTACGTCACCCGCTTTGAGCCAATCGCGCCGTTCAGGCCGTTGAGGATCAGGTCGGCTGCTTCGTCCCAGCCCAAATAACGGAACATCATCTCGCCGCTCAACACGACGCTGCCCGGGTTCACCTTGTCCTGATTCGCGTATTTCGGCGCGGTGCCATGCGTCGCCTCGAAGATGGCGTGGCCGGAGACGTAGTTGATGTTGCCGCCGGGCGCGATGCCGATGCCGCCGACCTGGGCCGCCAGCGCGTCGCTCAAGTAATCGCCGTTCAGGTTGAGCGTGGCGATGACATCAAAATCCTCCGGCCGCGTGAGCACCTGCTGGAGCGTAATATCCGCAATGGCATCTTTGATGACGAGGCCCTGCGGCAACCGGCACCAGGGGCCGCCGTCGAATTCCACCGCGCCGAACTCGCGTTTGGCCAGCTCGTAGGCCCAATCGCGAAACGCGCCTTCGGTGTATTTCATGATGTTGCCCTTGTGGACAATCGTGAGGCTCTTGCGCTTTTGCCGCACGGCGTATTGGAGGGCGGCGCGGACGAGGCGTTCCGTGCCCGGCTTGCTCACGGGCTTAATGCCGATGCCGATTTGGTCGGGTGCTTCCTTGCCGAACCGGATCTTCTTGAGCGCCGCGGGCAGTTCGCGCTGCATGAACTCCAGGATTTTCTTCGCCTCGGGGCTGCCGCCCTGGTAGTCGATGCCCGCGTAAATGTCCTCCGTATTCTCGCGGAAGATGACCATGTTCACTTTCTCCGGATGTTTCACCGGGGAAGGAACGCCTTGGAAGTATTGCACCGGGCGCAGGCACACATAGAGGTCCAGCAATTGCCGCAAGGCAACGTTCAGCGAGCGAATGCCGCCGCCCACCGGCGTGGTCAATGGACCTTTGATGCCGACCAGGAATTCCTTGAAGGCCTCGATGGTGTCGTCCGGCAGCCAGTTGTCGAATTTGTTCTTCGCCGTCTCGCCGGCATACACCTCGAACCAGGCGATCTTACGCTTGCCGCCGTAGGCCTTTTGCACAGCGGCCTCGAACACGCGTTGGCTGGCGGCCCAGATGTCCGGGCCGGTGCCGTCGCCGCGGATGAAGGGGAGCACGGGGTTGTGGGGGACGCTCAGTTTGCCGCTTTTGATTGAGATTTTCCCGCCGCTGGGCGGGGCAATGTCTTTGTAGGGCATGGTCGTTAGCTGCGTTTACTGGTCAGCGGAGTTGCGCCACAACGCCTTGGCGGTCCACGGCGGCACTGGCAAACTCGGCGCGCACTTTGGCCACCGTGTTCTCCACCGTAAGCCCATACTTGTTCCGCAAGTCTTCGGTGGTCGTGGCGTGCTCGATGAATTGATCCGGCCAGCCAATTTGTATGACCGGGGTCCGAATCCGCTTCTCGTTGAACAGTTCCAGGACCGCGCTGCCATAGCCGCCCATTAACACATGGTCCTCCAGCGTCACGGTCACGTCCGCCGCGCGCCCGAAGAACTCCGTCACCCCGGCATCCAGCGGCTTGACGAAGCGGGGATTGATAAGGGCCACGTCAAACCCTTCAGCGGCCAACTGCGCCGCCACTTTGCGCCCGAGCGACATCATGTTGCCAAGCGGAAAGAGGGCAACCTTGCGCCCGCCGTTGTTGGCAAAATTCCGGATGACCTCGGCCTTGCCGATTTCGATCAGCCGGGGCTGCTCCTTGATCGGGACGCCCTCGGCCGGCCCGCGCGGATAGCGGATGAAGGTTGGATGCCGCTCGTGTGTCGCGGTGAACATCATATCAACCAATTCGTCTTCGTCCTTCGGCGCCATGGCGATGCAGTTCGGCACCGAGCGGACGTAGGCAATGTCGAACAAGCCGTGGTGCGTGGGGCCGTCTTGCGCCGACAGCCCGGCGCGGTCCATGCAGAAGATCACCGGCAAATCCTGCAGCGCCGCGTCGTGCACGATGCAATCATAGGCGCGCTGGAGGAAGGTCGAATAGATCGCGCACACAGGATGGAAGCCCATGGTCGCCATGCCGCAGGCGAACAGGACGGCGTGTTCCTCCGCGATGCCCACGTCGTAGTAGCGGTTCGGCATCGCCTTCTCCAGGAACCTCAAGCTGGTGCCGCTGGGCATCGCGGCGGTAATGCCGACGATGGAATTGTCCTTTTGACAAAGCCTGACCATGGCTTGGCCGAACACGTCCTGCCAGTTGGGCGGTGTGCCCGGCCGGGCGGGCAGAGTGGCCCCCGTGGCGACATCGTACGGGCCCAGACCGTGGAACTTCTCGGGGTTCTTGAGCGCGGCCTCGTAACCCTTGCCCTTTTGGGTCAGCACATGGATGACGATGGGCCGGTCACAGGTCTTGGCAAACTCCAGCGTGCTGATCAGCAAAGGGAGATTGTGGCCGTCAATCGGGCCCAGGTACCGCAAGCCCATCTCCTCGAAAATCAGGCTGCTGCCGTAGCCGCCACGGCCATCCATCTCCATCACGCTTGGGCTGGGCTGGAGGCCCACGTCCGTCAGCGCGCCTTTGAACCCTTCCTCGGCCTTGTGGGCAAGTTTGAGCGCCAGTTCGCCTTTGGGCAGCCGCCGCATGAAGCGCTCGAAATCCCGGGCCAGCTTGTTATACGAGGGATTGGTGATGAGCCGGTTCAGGTAGGTGGAAATGGCGCCGACGTTCTTGGCGATGCCCCATTCGTTGTCGTTGAGAATGCCGATGAACTTCTTCGTCGTCTGCGCGATGTTGTTCATCGCCTCGAACGAAATCCCGTTGGTCAGCGCCGCGTCGCCGAAGATCGCCACCACGTTCTCATTGCTGCCGCGCTGGTCACGGGCCGCACAGATGCCCAGGGCGGCGGATAGCGCGGTGCCGGCGTGCGCGGCGCCGTAGCAATCGTGCTCGCTCTCCGAGCGCAAGGCAAAGCCGCTAAGGCCGCCCGTGCTGCGAATGGTGTCAAAGCGGCCCTTGCGGCCAGTCAAGAGCTTGTGCACATAAATCTGATGGCTCACGTCCCAGAGGAATTTGTCCCTGGGCGTATCGAAGACGCGATGCAGCGCCAGCGTCAGCTCTACTACCCCGAGGTTGGGTCCGAGATGCCCGCCGTTTTTGGCCAGAACGGTGATGAGTTCATGCCGGATTTCCTCGGCCAACTGCTGCAACTGTTCCAGCGTCAGCTTCTTGACGTGCGTCGGACTGTTCACCATCTCGAGGTATCGGCTCATGTCTGGGTGTTGGAATGATGGAGTATTGGAGTGATGGAGTCAGCACTCCCTTACCCGCACGCCCCGTTGCTCTAATCGCCTGAGCCCTCCACCGTGGGCAGTGGTTTTAGTTTCATCTCGCCCGCCGCCGTCTTCTCCAACTGCTGAATCTTCAACTCGGCTTCCGCCAGCTTCTCCTGACAGAGCTTGGCCAGGCGCGTGCCCTCTTCGTACTTGGCCAGCAACGTTTCCAGCGGCAAATCCTCCCCCTCCATTGCGGTGACAATGGTTTCCAGCTTCTTCAAAGCTTCTTCAAACGGCAGACTGCCAGCTTTGGCGGGGTTGGTCTGACCCGCGTTTTTCGGAGCACTCGGCACAACCGCAGATTAGGACAAATCCTCCCGGCCGTCCAGTACAGAGTTAAAATGGCGGCCCGGGGGGACAGAGAGCATTCGAGCGTCGTATTGCAGTGTCCCTTTCACTCCTGATTTGGTGATTGCTTTGCCGCCTCGACATGCCATAATGCCCCGCAGAAAGGACCAATGCGACCAGGGGTCTGAAGCAGCGTTATGAACATGGGCCAAGAGAAGCCGGGCTCTGGCGAAGGATCAGGGCAGCATCGCCGAAGGGGGTTTTTCCACCGCCTTAAGCGTTCGCGGCTCTGGTCGTGGATGGCCGAGAGGTGGTGGAACTTTGGCGATTGGCTCTACAACTGGTGGCACCCTCCTTCCGATAACGCCTATCCATATTACGGGTATTACGGCCGCTCCCGGAGGAACCGCCTGTCCCGGGCCTGGCGGCGTCTGCGGCATGGGATCAGAAGCTCACGGCCCAGCCGCCTTTTCGGCGGGCTGCTCTTCCGTCTGCACGACTGGTGGTATCCGCCTTCAACCGATCCTTATCCAGGTTACGGCTACTACGGTCAGCGCCAGCGCAGCCGGCTGGCGATGGCCCGGCATCGTTTGCGGCGCCGCATCCGGCATTCCGCGTTTGGCCGGCGGTGTGGCGAGATCTTCGATCAGCTTTACAAGTGGTGGTACCCGGTCTCAGACGACCCTTACGCATACTACGGCTATTACGGGCGCGGGAGGAGAAGCCGGCCGGTTGTGGCTTGGCGCAGGTTCAAGCGCCGGGTTCGTAATTCGTGGCTGGGCAAGCGCTATCGCGAGTTCCTCGATCGTTGCTATGAATGGTGGTATCCGCCCTTCCAGGCTTCACACGATTATCCGCATTATCAATACCGACGGGTCAGCCGCCCGGTCCTGGCGCTCTACCGCTGGTATCGCCGGTTCCGCAGGACCTGGATTGGCCGTGAATTCGGCTGGATTCTGGAAGAAGCCATCCTCCTGCTCGATTTTGTTCGAGGCGAGGTGGCGCAAGCCTTTACGTGGCGCCGGATACAGAGATTCCTGTCGAAGAAGCAAAACGTGGCCGCTCTGGTCGTTTTGGTTCTCGCGGCGGTGGCCGGGTACAAATATGGCAGGCCGCATTACCGCCGTTATGTGGAACAGCAATATGCCCGGCAGGCCGAGCAATACATCTTGAAAGGCGACTTCGCCCGGGCCTATTTGCGCGCGCGGCAGGTGCTGGACATCAATCCGAACAATCCGGCGGCCTGCCGCGTCAATGCCGAGCTGGCCGATTGGGCCAATTCGCCGTTCGCGATTTATTGGCGGCAGCGCACGGTGCTGCTGGAGCCCACGCCCACCAACCGCCTCGCCCTGGCTTCGACCGCGCTCAAAGCCGAGGCATTTCCCTATTCGACCGCGGCGAAAGCGCTCGATGAAATCGAGCCGCCGTTCCGACGAACCGCCAACTACCATCTGGTAGCCGGCGCCTTGGCCATCAAACTCAATAATCTGAGTGAAGCCGAGCAGCACTATGCCGAGGCGCTCAAACTCCAGCCCGACAGCCCGGTGACCCGGATGTCTCTCGCGGTGGTGCAGCTTCAATCCAAGGACCCGAAAGTCATTGCGGACTCTCGCATCACTTTGGAGTTGCTCAATACCGACGGCAAACTCGGCATTCTGCCGTTGCGCTCGCTCGTGGCCGAAAGCGTCGCGGGGCGAGATTTCGCCAGGGCCGAACGGCTTTCCCGGCAGGTGCTCACCAACGCCCAGGCTTCATTCAGCGACCGGATGCTGCACCTGTCCATTCTGCATGCTGGCGGCCAGACGAATTTTCAGAGTTTCCTTAAAGAAACGCAGCAGAAGGCTTTGCAGCACCCGGTTTACATTGGAGAGCTGGCATCCTGGCTCAATGACTTTGGTTTTGCCTCCGAAGCCATCACTTGGCTGCATGAGCTGCCGCGCCAGGTCGCCAGCCAAGGATTGATCCCGCTGGCGCTGGCGGATTCCTACGTGGCCCTCCGGAAATGGAAAGAGTTGGAGACGTATCTCGAGGCGGAACATTGGATTGGACTGGATCATGTCCGGATTGCCCTGCTCACCCTCGCGTACCGGAACCAGTTGGGCAATCAACGCTCGGCGTTCGCCTGGGACAGGGCCATCGGCCTGGCGTCCGAAGACCCCGGCGCGTTAAATATGCTGGCGCAATTGGCGCTGAACTGGGGGTGGATGCCCGAAGCGGAGCAGGTGCTCTGGCGCGCGGCGGCCAAGTTCCCCAAGCAACCCTGGCCGCTGACCTCGCTCCAAAACTTCTATATTGTCCGGCGCGACACCGCGGGCCTCCGGCGCGTGTATCAAACCTCCATGCAAAGAGACCCGAAGGACAAACAGGCCAGGAACAACTTCACGATGCTGTCGTTGCTTTCCCGGAAGGAGGTTCCGACCGCCCACAAATATGCGGCCGAACTCTACGCCGGTGAACGCGGGAATCCCGTTTTCGCTTCCACCTATGCCTTTTCGCTTCATCTCCAGGGCAAAACCAAGGAGGGGCTTGAGGTCTTGCGGGCGTTAAAACCAGAGGACCTGCGCAATCCAGCCGTTGGGGTCTATTACGGCGTCCTGCTTTCCGCTGCCGGCGAGGTCCAGGCCTCGAAGGGTTATCTGGACATGTCGGGCAAAGCCTTTCTGCTGCCCGAGGAACTGGCACTGGTCGCCTCGGCCAGGAAGGTGAATTAACCCGTTCGAGTTCGGATCGCTTGCTCCAGAAGCTCTCGAAATGCCGCCTCGGCCTCTTCGTCCGTCTCCATGCCCCAAACGCCAATCTTCAGGACGCACTTCTCGTTGCGGGTGCGGTCGTGGATTTGGAGTGCGTGCCAGGCATTGCGCAAAGCGTTCAGTGTGCCAGGCGGACTGGCGGGGCGATCCTCCAGCGCGGCCGGGTTAGGCTCCCAGTAGCAGGACAGCACATGCAGTGGGCGGCCTTGATCCGAAAACCTTTCGACGGTCGCTGACAGCGTGACGCCGTTAATTCGGCGCAACTGACTGCCGGAGCTTTTCTGGAGCGTCATCCCGGCAAGCTGCAGACACACATCCGCGGCGTGGCCCCGGGCCTGCCCGGCGGCTTCGACGGCCCGATACCTTGTCCGGGCCGGAAACCAGCGCAGACAGTAAACCTGCCAGGGCCTGCCGTTCACCTCCTGCCACTCGGCCTGCTTGCCTTCGTCGTACTTCAGCATGCTTCGCACGCTGTCGCGAATCGGCGGTTCGCGAAATCCCAGTTGCTGAGTTGGCAGTCGCAGCGACCAATTGCTCCTGGAAGCCGCCCGGTTTTCCGTCGGCCGAAACCACGCCTCGATCCCCGCCTCGACCGCCAGTATCCACAAAACCAAGCCCACCAACGCTCCCTTCAACCCGACCCCTGGCCGGTGGCCTCCGGCCTCTTGGCTTGGCCTGTCCCGCGATCCCGTGGCTGGGTCTGCCCCCTGGCTTCCGGCTTCTGACCACCGAGTTCTGGCTTCTAATTCCGCCGCGCTTTCCCTCTCCGTGGCGGGGAGAGGTCTCTGACTTCTGCCTTCTGACCGCTTCCTCGGCCGCAACAACCACGCCAGCACCAGCAGACCTGCCAGTGTGATGGCCAGGATCGTGAAGCCCGCCGGATCGTGAGCGAGGTTTACGGCGGCCTTGCCTTTCAAGTCGCACACGCGCACGAGGTAAGTTGTCCGGACCACGTTGCAGCCGAAGGCCAGGGCGGCGCCGCTGAGCAAGAAGAAAAGGCGGCGCAAGAACGAGTAACGAAAGAGTTCTCCGAGAAAGAGCGCCACCATGACCGCGGCCTGGAACGAGCGGATCCCGCTGCAAGCTTCATCCACGCCCACCAGGCCCGCCCCGGTCTGGATGACTGCTCCGTGACGTATGGCCGGCGTCCCCAGAAGATTGGCGGCCCACGTGCTCAGCGCCGCGTTGAGGTGTGACATCTTCTCAATCAAGGGCGCCTCGAGACGCGTCGGCCACGGCACCGCAATGAGGAAAAAGAGCAGCGGAAAGGCAAAATGATGAACCCAGCTCCGGCCGCCGATCAGGTAAAGCGCGCAGAAGGTGAGGCCGATGATCGCCCCGGCAAACGCCCAGCCGGCGAACCGCCAGTAAGGGATCACCTCGAGGAACAGGCAACTCAGCAAGAGCGTCAGCGCCAACACGGCGAACAGGATCAGCGGCCCCGTTGAGGCTTCCAGCAGTTCCGGCGCGGGCCGGCGCTTCCAGCGCTCCCAGAACAAAGCCAGGCAGAGCAAGGGCACAAACCAGCCGTAAGCGTAATCCGGGCTGCTGTACCACAACGTGCCCAACCGGTACACGGCATAAGCCCAGAGGAGAATCAGCACACCCGCCGCCAGCCAGCCCAGGGAGCGCGCAATCGGCGCGGCCTGCGCCGACGGATTGGGCGCCGGCGATGCGGCTGGGGGAAACGTGGCGGAATCGGTTGTCATCTCATGCGTTCTCGTCTGAAATCTCCAGCACGGCAACCAAACTAGCCCACGGCGCAACCGGAATGCAAACAAAAAGGGCGGCTTTAATTAGCCGCCCTTTCGATATTCTTTGCGCCGTTGCTCAGGCAAGCTTCATTGTGCGCCGCAGCCGCGCGTACCGCACGATGTACACCAAACCGAGCAGGCCAACTCCGGCTGCGCCAAACGCTGCCACCTCCGGCACCGGTGTGAAGTCAAAGGTCCCAGCTCCGTAAGGGAACGTATAAACACCGCTTACACCCGGCCACTTCGTCAGATTAGGATCGGGTGATCCTCCAAGATACCATGCTGCTGTGTTGAGTTGGCTCAGCGCACCACCTACGCTGTTCCAAGTGGGCGTTTTAGTGCCGGGGCTTGGCTGAGTGCTATTCCAATATGGGTTTGCAGTAGTGCCACCCCCTCCCGCCACGATTGCGTAAGTACCACCCGCGTTCAGCTTCACCGGTGTGGTCAGAGTGAACATCGCCTCAGAGTTCACATACGTGTTGGCGGAGGCGGGCCCCGAGAAAGTATGAAGGGTACCGCTCACCTGACTCCACGTACTTCCATTTAATTGGAAAATCGCAACAACTTCAGAGCCTGAGCCAAAGCCCTGATCGTTGAGATTAAACACGCCAACTTCGTTTACATAACCCGCTGTGTTAACCTTGAATTCGTTCCCCACGTCATAAGATGCATAGCCGTGGGCACTAGCGTAATTGTCGTTGCCTGCCAACCCAATTGGCATATTCCAAGCAATCGTCGCCTGCGCCTGTGCCGCCATGAGGAGGGCTGCGACCGCAACTCCTCCGATTATCCTCATCGAATTCGAAGTTCTCATAATCCCAAATATCCTTCCAGTTCTGCTTTGTTTACTCTGATACTTGCAGTCAGCTCACCCGACTATGGTTGTCTCAATGTCCGAATTATGACTCATTGGCCGTTCCCGTCAACAAATATTTTGCATTATTTTGGGGTCGCTCGGGAGCATTTCTTGTGCCAAATCCGCAGCCGCGCGTGCCGCTCGATAAACAAACCGAGCAGACCGACACCCGCGATCGCCAACTCCGCCGGTTCGGGGACGAGGGTGTACTCGAATGTGCCGGCGGCATAGTTGGGAGAAGGATAGGGGGGAGGACCGCCTGATGCACCGGTCGGAAAGAGCAGAGTAGCACTCGAAGCCCAACGTCCACCACCTGACACCAAACTGATCAAACCGCCCCCGTCATTGAAGCCGGGCGTTGTTTGATCACCGGGGTTTGTCCAGTAGTACGGCTCTCCACCAGAAGCCCCATACCCTGCGGCTACAACTGAGTAATCGCCAGGCTCCAGGGTGACCGGGGCGATATTGATGAAGCTCGAACTACCGGAATTGAAATCCCAAGTGCTGTCGCTGAGGGTGACAAAAGTCCCCGCCACCTGTTGCTGGTTTGCCACATTGTAGATTGCCACCGGAATTGAATTCAGGAAGCTGCCGTTGCCGGACGCATCATAAGCGCCCACGCTGGTAACCAAGATGGGCGTATTGACTATGAAATCCATGCCCAGCGCGTACGGGCCTGAAGTGAATTGGTCTGGCAGCACGCCTGTGTTATCGAAGGCGGTTATCCCGCTCGCGTGCGAAGCCGCGAGCAGCGCTGCGACCGCAACTGCTCCGATTATCCGCAGCGAATTCGCAGTTCTCATAAATAAAATGTCCTGCCCGTTCTGCTTTGTTTGCTCTGGTACTGCAGTCGGCTCACCCGGCTCTGCCTGTCCAACTATCCAAATTATGACTATTTGGCCGTTGCAGTCAACAACTTTCTTGCGATTTTTTTAGCCGTGCCCGGGTGGCTCGCGGGCATTTATTATGCCAAATCCTCGACCGCGCTGAAGACTTCGCCCGCCTTCAATCGAGTCTTCAAGCGCTGGCCGGCCCGCGCTTCTTTTGCGTCGCGCAAGACCTTGCCGGTCGCCGCGTCGGTGGTGATGGAGTAGCCGCGGGCCAGGACCTGCTCCGGCCCGAGCAGGCGCAAGCGGGCGTCGAGTGCGCCCAACCCGCTTCTCCGCGTCTCTAGTTGCTGGCGCGCCTGTCCGTGGAGGCGGCGTTCGATCCGGGCGAAAGCCTCGCGCCGCTGCTTCAAAACGAGCGCCGGACGCACCCGCGCCAACCGTTCCGAGAGATTCTGGCAGGTGAGGCGCTGACGGCGCGCGCCCTGTTTCACGCAACGCAACAGGCTCGTTTGCGCGTCATCGAGGCGCTGCAGCCAATCGTTCAGCCGGCGGCGCGGGTGGACGCGGGCGAGGCGCTGCGCGGCTTGAGCCAGGCCGTAACGTTTGTCTTCGATCTGCTGCCGCGCCAACTGGCCGATGCGCTGGGCGGCCTCGGACAGGAATTGGCAGCTTGAGAAAACGCCCTCGGTAATAATCTCCGCCGCGGCGCTGGGCGTCGCGGCGCGCACGTCGGCCACAAAGTCGCTGATGGTGAAGTCTATTTCATGCCCGACAGCCGAGACGACCGGCAAAGCCGAGTTAAAGATTGCGCGCGCCACCACCTCTTCGTTAAAGGCCCACAAGTCCTCGAGGTTGCCGCCGCCGCGCGTGACGAGGATAAGGTCCATTGCCGATTGCCGATTGCCGATTGCCGATTGGGCAGCGTTGAATTCATTGAGCAGTCGAATGGCGGCGGCGATTTCCTCCGCGGCGCCCTCGCCCTGAACACGGCACGGCGCGAGAATGATTTCGAGCGCGGGGTTGCGGCGTTCGACCACGTGCAGCACGTCCCGAATGGCCGCGCCGGTGGGCGAAGTGACGAGGCCAAGGCGCTGCGGGTAGCGCGGCAGCGGGCGTTTCCGTTCGGGCGCGAATAGCCCTTCGGCTTTGAGCTTCTGCTTGAGCTTCTCGAAGGCCGCCTGGAGCGCCCCGATGCCTTGCAGCTCGACCTTCGTCACGCGCAACTGGTATTGCCCGCGCGGCTCATAAACGGTCACGTCGCCTTGCAACGTGACTTTCCGACCGTCCTGCAAGAGCGCCCGATCCACCTGCGTTTCGCCTCGAAACAGCACGCAGTTCAACTGCGCCCCGGCATCCTTGAGCGTGAAATAGATGTGGCCGGAGCTTTGGCTGCGCAGGTTTGTCACTTCGCCCGTCACCCAAATCCCGCCCACCTGCTGTTCGAGCAGGCGCTTGATCTGCCACGTCAGTTCGGTGACGGAGAGCACCTTGCGCGTCTGTTCCGGAGGAAACAACTCGCCGAAATCCCATTGTGATTTAGCTGGCTTGGGCATCGCGGCTTTGCCGGACGAGGCGGCGCACGCGCTCCTCGACTTCCTTCACGTCTTTGATGGCAGTGAAACCCACTGCGGTAGAGTAATCCCGGCCACGGTTCCCGGTGTGCTGGTCGCTCGTAAATACCAGATCGCCGGAGCCATCCGCTCGCTCTGTGCGCCGGAGGTCCATCAGCGCCGGCGGGTCAAAGGACCGGAGGGAGACCTTCGACCGCCAGCCGACGCTGATGATGATGGCCCGCCTGTCCGTCAGCACATAAGCTGTCCGCTTGGCTTGCCGCCGCGCCCAGAAAGGCGAGGAGAGCATCCCGAAGCCGATCAAGATGAAAGGCACTCCCCAAAGGGGAAAGAGCCGAAACCAACCAAATTCTCCCTCGCTTTTTTTGCGCCACAGGCCAGCCGCAGCCATTGCGGTCCAGAAGATAGCAAACGCGGTCCACGGAATTCCGAAGAGCACGGTGGGTATGGCGCTCCGGGCCAGCCGGCCGGGGATCGGCTGGGCGGCCCACTCGACGTGCTCGCCGGACTCCAGTTCCCGGTCCACCAGCGTCACCAGTTCAGGGGGAAGATTATACTTGTTCTGGTACTCCATGAAGGTTCACAGGGCTTGGGACACCCGCTGAATGGCCTTGGCATGGCCCGTTTGCTCATCAATCTCCACCACCGCCCCCTGCAACAGGACGCGCCCTTTGGCCACTTCAAACTTCTGCGGCATGTTCGTCATAAACCGCCGGATAATTGGCTCGATCTCGCGGCCGATGACGCTCTCATGCGGGCCGGTGAAGCCGGCGTCGCACAGAAACGCCGTGCCGCCGAGGAAGATTTGCTCGTCCGCCGTCTGCACGTGCGTATGCGTGCCCACGACGGCGCTCACGCGGCCATCGAGCATCCGCGCCAGCGCCACCTTCTCCGACGTCGCCTCCGCATGGAAATCAACGAAGATCACCTTGGTGGTCGCGCGCAGACGCTCGACTTCGGCCAGCGCGGCGTGAAAGGGATTCTCCAGCGCCGCCATGAACGTGCGGCCCTGGAGGTTGATGATCGCCACCGGCGGCAGGCCGGGCGCCTGGAAGAGGGCGCTCCCCTGCCCTGGCGTTCCGGGCGGATAGTTCAATGGCCGCACGAACCGGCGCTCGCCTTCAAGCAACCCCATGACTTCCTTCTGGTCCCACAGATGATCGCCGCTGGTGATGATGTCCACGCCCGCCGCGAAGATTTCCTGCGCCGTATTCACCGTGATGCCCGAACCGCCGGCGGAATTCTCGCCATTGGCCACGACCAGGCTCAGGCCATGTTGCTGCCGCAATTGGGGGACCAGTTCCTTGACCGCGCGCCGGCCCGGTTGCCCTACGATGTCCGCGATGAACAACAATTTCACGCCCCCACACTAGCGCCCGCCCGCCCCCCCACGCAACACGCAACACGCGCTCAGGGGCTGCGCTAAAGTTGGCAGGGTCCAATCTAAATCCGAAACCCGAAACCCGAAACCCGAAAGAAGGCCGAAGCCCGAAATCCGAAAATGACTTGAGCCGACGGGCCAGCCCGCCGCTGGGTCAGTTGTGGATTCGGGCTTCGGAATTCGGATTTCCTTCGGGTTTCGGGTTTCGGTCTTCGGATTTCAGGGCAGCCCTGACCACGCACCATCCATCCCCCTGCCTGCCGCCCATTGCCATCCCTCCGCCTTCCCGCTATCCTGCCCCCATGAACGCGTTCCCTGTCAGCCCGGACAAAGAGGCCCAACTCGCCCAGCGCATGGCCGCGCTCGGCGTGCGCGAGGCCGACCTCGAAGAAACCTTTGTCCGCTCCGGCGGGCACGGCGGCCAGAACGTCAACAAGACCTCCACCTGCGTCATGCTGCTCCACCGTCCGACCGGTCTTCAGGTCAAATGCCAAGCCACCCGCCAGCAGGGACTCAACCGCTTCCTGGCCCGCCGTCTGTTGCTGGACAAAGTCGAAGCCCTGCAAAAGGGCTACGTCTCCGCCGAGCGCGCCGCCAGGGAGAAAATTCGCCGCCAGAAACGCCGGCGCAGCCGCCGCGCCAAAGCGCGGATGCTCGCCGATAAATCCCACCACGCCGCCAAAAAGGAAGCCCGCCGCCCGGTCGCGGCGGATTAGCGGGCCTCGCGACCGAGCCGCCCATCACCAATCACTATTCTGCTTGCGCCGAAGCCGCGCCCGGGCCTATAATCAGAACCATGCGCAGCCAGTGGAACACAGACCCGAAAGCATCCGAGCAATAGGAAGATCATGGACGACGAAGAAAAGGCCAACACAATAGCGAAACTAAAGAAATCGAACCCTGAGGAAACAGCGAGGCTTTGCAAGCACTATGAGGACATCATAGAAAAGAATGCGCAGCGTCAAAAGCTCGATGCAGACAGGATTGCGGGCCTTCTGAAAGCAAACATGAAGGCAATGGGTCTCGATAAGCGTGTCACGCCAGCCATCCCAAAGCGTTTCAAACCTGGCAGGACAGGTGGAAATCCAGATACAAATTAGACGGAGCTCCCAACAAGGCGCTAGACCAGGACCGTCCGATGTTCGGCTTTTTCCGCAAAGACCCCGGCAAGCTCCTGAAGTCCGCCACGGCTCATCGTGAAGCGGGACGTTTGGACAAGGCGATCAACGACCTGATTGAGGCATACAGAGTCATCTCCAAGGGCGATGTTGGCTATCCAGTGGAGACTTATTTGAGGTTACCCCTTTTCTTGCAGGAAGCCGGTCGTCCAAACGAGGCGTGGATTCAGTTCTACTCACTCCTGCAGCAGGGCTTCCATCTTATGCCCCGTGATTCCTGTCTTACGCCGATGTTCCATTCTGCGATCTACGACAAGATGAGGCTGTTTCTCCAACGTCAGGGGGCTCCATTGCTTGCCTGCTGCTACGGCCTCGGGTCTCGTTATGCGACCGCTCTTGGCTTTTACCGCCAGATGCGTGTTGATGAACTCCTCGCGATTCTTGACGTGGACTCAGAGCGGGAGATGCTGACGAAGATGCTCAAGAAAGCTAAGGCCACAGAAAAGGCCGATGCCATTTTGAGCGTCACTGCCCCTTTCCGAAAGAACATTGCCACGACCGAACCCATAGAGGTTATCTATGCTGTCTGTAATTCCCTGCAACTGTCACCGGAATACAAGGCCTAACAAAACAGGATGCAGCGAACCCCGCGATTGCGTCTCTGTTTCATGCCGGGTGTCGGTGGCGCGGGGTCGCTGATCCGGAGCGTTGATTTTCCCCTCCCGCCGCAAATTCTTTTTGCGCGGCTTGGAGGCGGGAGGCGCAAGGTCGGGGGAGGTTGGGCCGGTTCGGGCTAGACGGGGCGGAAAAGGTCTGTTTTCGAGGGGAGGGAGGGCTTTGGGGGAGCCGGCGGGCCGGCGGAGGGGCGGAAGAAAGGTTATCGTGGCACCGGAGCCCCACTATCGTTCCAGGGATGTTCCAGTGATGTTTCAGGGATGTTTCACTCATTCCACTTCTCTCCTCCGCCCTGCCCCCGGATCAGGCAGCCACGGCTCGCGGCGACGCTTGCCCTACCGCCCTTCCTTTCAGCCGTCCGGTCCCTGGGCGCGGGGCAGCCGCCGAAGGGCGAAACGCCCCCCACTGTCCGCGCACATAATACAGAGTGCGGATGATTTGTCAAGCAGATAGTTGGGCGAAGGCGTTGGCGCGTTGGCGGGCGCGCAGGCGTGGGTGAAACGGCTGCGCGTGAGGCGGGGGCGGGACTTCAGCCAATTCACTCGTCCGGCTGGGCGGGCGCAGGGGTGGATTTGGGCGAAGTGGCCGGTGCATTGGTCGCAGAAGCTGAGGGGGCGGTTTCCTTGAGGAAATGGTCGAGGATGGCCAGGTAGGCGTCCGCCGCAAAACCGGCCTCCTCGCCGCCCTCGCGTTTGAGCGCGCGCAATTGGTCGGCGGCGGATTGGGCCTGGGCGCGGATGTCGTCCACCGTGAGCTTGCCGCTGATCAAACCGCCGAGCAACTCGTTGAACTTGTCGTTCGCCTCGGGGCCAGCGCCGCTAAGGAACTGCTTCTGGACTTGCTGGATGAGGTTGGTGCTCGAGCCGAGTTGGCGGAGGGCCGGGGAGAGATTGGGGGCCGCATTCGTCGGCATTGCGGATGGCGCGCGGACCTGGCCGTTCGCCGGCAAGGGCAGGCGAGAGGAGTTGGTGGCCGAGCCGGCATCGAGCGTAATGGCCGTCACTTTGGCGCGGGGCAGACGGAGTGTTCCCAGCACGTCGCTTTGGAGGACAACCAGGTTCGTGTTGACGGAGAGCACGTGGCCGACGTAATGGTCGCCGTTCTGCATGTCGATCTGGTCGGCCTGAAGGCGGCCCGGGGCGATGAATAAGATCACGGCGGCGCAGATAAGGGCGGCGGCGGTCCGCACCGGGGCGGTCTTCGGCTCGTGAAGCGGGCTTCCGGGATAAAAGGCGTCGCTCAGCAGCAGGTTGAGGTCGTGGACAGCGAGAGTGAGTTGGGCATAGAGATCAGCGGTTTCTTCATCCAGATCGCGCTCCTTGAGCCGCTGGCCCGTGCGGCGAAAGCGGGCGCTGAGAGGAACCTGTTCGTCCGTGTCCCCGAGGGCGCAGAGGAGGCGGCGGACTTTATCGGCCCGGTCGCGCGCGGTGCGGATGATGCGCAAGGCCGGGGCGGGTTCGGTGCGGCCGGCCTGGACGCTTTTCAGCAGCACGCACTCGAACTCGCGGCAGTATTGGGGGCGGTCGGCATAGACGCGGCAGCCGCGCCCATCAAACGCGGCGCAAGGCTGAGCCAAGTGCGGAGGGCGCAGCTTGGAGCGCGGAGCGCAAACGGGCAGGCCCAGCGAGCGCAGCCGGGCGGCATCGTCGCCCGGTCGCAAAGCGATATTGGCAAAGATGACGCCGTTGCAGCAAAGCCCGCAGGCGGGACAAAGCTGTCCGGTGGCGGCATCTTCGGAATGTATCGAACTGCTCAATTCGCCTGAAGTTTACGGCCAAACTCCCCGTGACGCAATGCCGCCACCCAGGGCGGATTCAAGAATCCACGAAATTGTAGCCGCTGACGGCAGTCGGCGCAGTGTTCCTCAGTCACAGAAATCAGCGCCGACTGCCGTCGGCGGCTACGGTTTCTTGAGTCCGCCCTACCCGCCGCATTTTTGCGTTGCCTGCGGGGAGGTTCTCTTGCAAGGTCTTGACGCACTTTCTGAAAGGACAATTGTATGAGCGCACAACATAGTCACAGCAACTATCCGAAACTTCACAATGCGATGTGGCCCGGCCTGGTCGGCAAGGGCAGTCCTGACGCCGAACCTTGCATTGACCTGGACACCATGCTCGAACTGACGGCCCAAGCCGAAGTGGATGGCATCAAGTTCGACGGCGTGGACCTGTTCCTGTTCGACCCGCACATCAGCATTGATATGGACGACGATGGCCTCAAGCGCCTGGCCGATAAGGTCCGGTCGCGGGGCTTTGTGGTCGGCTCGGTGGTCGCGCCCGTGTGGGCGCTGACGGGGGGTGGGTCGGCGATGGGCAGCGACGAGGAGCGCAAGCGGTTTGTGGGGCAAGTGCGCAAGGCCTGCCGCATCGCCCGGAAGCTGCGCGAGCTGGGGGTTCGGCCAGACGGCGTGGTGCGCATTGATTCGGCGTGCGCGGTGGTGGATTGGGCGAAGGACGCGGAAGCCAATCAAAGAAGAATCGTCCAGACCTTCACTGAAGCGTGCGACGTCGCAGAGGACTTCGGGGAGCGGCTGGCGGCGGAAGGAGAAATCTGCTGGGGCGGCATGCATAGCTGGAAGAAGATGGTCGAACTGTTGCAAGGGGTGAACCGGCCCAAGACGCTGGGTTTCCAGGCCGATATGGCGCACACGCTCCTTTACATCCTGGGCTACAATGCGCCGGAAGACGCCATCCTGCCGCCGGATTGGGATTGGTCGGACCCGCACCGCTTGAACGAGGCGATGAAGACGCTCACCGGGGCGCTCCGCCCCTGGACCATTGATTTCCACGTCGCGCAAAACGATGCGACGGTGCATGGCTCGGGCACGCACGATAAGACGGGGCACCATTGCCTGCCGAATGATCCGAATGGCAAACTCACGATTTCCCATCACGCGGGTTATTGGCTGCATGGGGAAGATGGCCGGCTGACCAAGGCGTTGCGCCACATCTGTTGGGACGGCTGCATGTTCCCCAACGCGGTGATGACGAAGCCGGAAACGTGGAATGAAATTCTGCGGGCGATGATCGCTGTCCGCGACGCGCATGGTTGGCGGGAAGAGGCGGGGCCGGTCGCCCAAGCGGCAACACCGCCTGCCAAAGTCAGAAGGAGGAAGGCCGCCAAACCCGCACGCAAGAAGGCGGCGAAGGCAGGCAGGAAGCCGGTCAAGAGGGCCGTGAAGAAGGCAGCGCCGAAGGCCAAATCCAAGCCTGTCCGGGCCAGGGCGGCGGTCAAACCCAAACATACAAAAGCCGCTCCAAAGGCATCCGCGAAGGCCAAGAGATCTCCGCCTAAGAAGACAGCCAAGCGGAAGAAATAAGTCTTAGCTTTATGAAAATCTCTTGCTTGGCGGGACCGGGTTGGCACCTGTTGTTGTTGACGGCGGTCGCTTCGATGCTTTCGGCTGCTCCGGCCAATCAGCTCACTGATAAAGAAAAGGCCGCCGGGTGGAAGTTGCTCTTTGACGGCAAGACCACGCAGGGCTGGCGCACGTTTAAGAAGCAATCATTTCCTGAGAAGGGCTGGGTCGTCGAGGACGGCTGGCTGCATTGCCTGGGCAAGGGCGGTGGCGACAGAGGCGGCGGCGACATCATCACGGATGCCGAGTTCAACGACTTTGAGTTGCAATGGGAATGGAAGCTGGCCCCCGCGGGCAACAGCGGCGTCAAATACTTCATTCTGGAGACGCGCAAGGCGGCCCTCGGGCACGAATACCAGATGGTTGATGATGAGCGCGAACCGGATGCCGTGAAGAAGGGCGACAATCACCTCACCGCTTCGTTCTATGACGTGCTGGCGCCGGCCCACACGCAGGTCAAGCCGCCGGGCGAGATCAATTCCTCACGGATTCTCGTCAAGGGCAACCATGTCGAGCACTGGCTTAACGGCACGAAAGTGCTCGAATACGAGTGCGGCAGCGAGGCGGTCAAGGCAGCGGTGGCGGCCAGCAAGTTCAAGGACACGACCGGATTCGGCAACAAAGTCAGGGGCCACCTCTTGCTCCAGGATCACAATAGCGAGGTATGGTTCCGGAATGTGAGAATCCGCGAATTGTAGGGTGCGCTGGAGGGCTGCAACCCGGCGGACGATTTAACTACGGCTCCACCGCGCCGGCGCGATAGCCGCTTTTGACGACAACCTCCTGGAGTTCGGGGATGCTGGTTCTAGTCCGGTCGAACGTTACCGTCGCGCGGCCGGCGATGCCGTCCACACGCACCGCTCTCACGCCATCTTTGGCACGGAGCGCGCGCTCGAGTTTCCGCACGCAATTATCGCAGCCCATCCCGGCGATAACGAGGTCGCGCGTCTCCAGAACCTTTTCACTCTGCGTTTTCTCAGCTTTGTCCATAAATACTGCGTCAAAAGCTACTGCTCAGGTGGTAAAGCTTACCACTTTTGGCCGCACGAGCCGCTCAAAGTCTTTGTACGCCAGTTTGATCACCTCGGTATGCGAGCCTGCGTTGAACGCGATCTGCTCATTCTCGGCCAGGGACGCCGCCGCGTACACCGCCATCCCGTAGAGATTGCCGAAGGGCGGCATCGCGCCGGTCTCGCAGTCGGGAAACTGCTTTTTGAATTCGTCCTCCGGGACGAATTTGACCTGGTCGGCTCCCGTGACTTCCCGGAGGTCCTGCAGGATGATCTTGCGATTCGCGGGCAAAACGGCCATGGCCGCTTCCCCGTCGAGATGCACGATCACGGTTTTGGCGAGTTCCTTGCCGGTGATATGCGCCGAGGCCGCCACCTCTTGCGCCGTGTAGGCGGGCGAGTGAATGACAGAGACGTACTTGATCTTCTCTTTATCGAGAAATTCCTTCAGTTTCTTGACTGGCATAGCGTGCTCCTTCTCATGTAACTGTCTCACCCTAAGCCATCTCCCCGGATAATCAAGCCCCACAACGAATCAGAATTCGCCGCTGTGCCGGGGGCGGAACATTCTATTGTCGGGATGGGTGCTGCGCCAATTGCCGGCGCACGACGGCGGGGCGGGTTCCGTCCGACGGCAAGGTGAGCACATCCAACAAATCACCATAGCGAATGTGGAATTCGTTCCCCTGGCGTTCAACGGCCAGGTCGAGTTTGCCTTGGCAGGGGCACAAGACCGCTACGAATTCCGCCGCCCGGCCCCTCTGGCGGCCGATCAGCAGTTGGACTTTGCGCGATCCGGTCTCGGCTGGACATTGCCCGATTATCGGTGTCACCGGACTGGTGCCGCCCAACCAAAACCCGACCCCGCTTCCTCCCTCCGCCCAACGACCTGAGACGGCTGTCACCGGCATCCGCGCCGACAGCTTTTCGATCCAAGGAACCGGCGCGGTCATTGGCTGAGCCTCCAGTTTCCCGCCCTCCAGCGACAACTTGCCCTCCGAATGCAGATAAAGATCAAAGGTGTGCTCCGCCTCGCTCTTGAGTTGGTCCGCTACCACGAAGTAGTCGCCGATGCGCACCACCGTTCGCGTGTGCGCGACACCGGGATAGGCTTCGGTGGTTTCGGATGCTGCGGCCTCCAGGTCTGCGCCGCCGAGCCAGAGTTTGACACTGTTTTCCTTGGTCGGATTCTGGCTCTTGCCGTCCACGACGACGGTGTTGTGGGCAAACGTGGATTGATACCAGGGCAAGATGGACGCGCCGTAACCGGGGGTGCCGTAGTCGGCCAGCCACAGCTTCCGGTTGGCGAAGAGGGTGACGCCCATTTTATCGAGGTGGCCGTGGCCGAGGAACGGGCCGTAATCGAAGCTTATCATGGCGCCGTTGGCAGAGCGCAACATGCAGATGCCGAGCACGGGGAAGTTGACCGAGGTGGCGGGCGGGGGAGTGACTTTCGTTGGAATATCTCCGCCGAACAGGAAAGCGTAAAGGCCATTGCGGAAGGAATCGCGCGGGTCCGCATTCACCACGCCCGCCGGAAGGGCCCCGCGCTTGTAGCCATTCGCCAGCACCCACGCAAAGCGCCGGTCCTGCGTGCGATGATAAGCCAGCTCGTAACAATCCGCCGGGACAAACGACTGGAACCAACCGTCGTTAATCGCCGCGAGCCGCAAGTCGGGATACGCATATTGCAGCGGGGCGGAAAACATCAGCAGCAGCGATTTGCCCGGTTTCGCCTCCCAATGATACAGGTCAGTTCCGGCGTGCCAGGCCGCCTCGGCAAAGTCCATGAATGCGAGCAGCGCAAAGTAGTGATACGTGTGGACTGACTCCGGCCAGAGCCCGTCATCGCCAAGCTGGTCGCGGACCTGCTGCTTGAATCTTTCCGTCGCCCAGTTGATTAGCTCTTGGTCTTCAATGGCATAGCCGATCACACCGACCGCCGACAAATGCCACGACCCCCAATTGCCCTTGGTGCCGCAACGCTGCAGGCCCTGTGCGACCGTTCGCAGGAAGCTCTCAATCTTCACGCACTGCTCCGGTGGGAGATCGTTGTGAATCAGGTCGTATGCCTGCGCCAGAGGAATCACCCACATCGCTTCGTCGAGCGATTGGTAAATCATGCCACCGGTGAGGGCATCGGTGTGCGGTCCCGGATATGCCGTCGCGCATTTCGAGAGAATCTCGGCTGCTTTCGCAGCATACTCGGGCTTGTGTTCGAGCGCGGCGACCAGGGCCAAGTCCAGTGCCGCCTGCGAAAGCCAGCCATGCGCTATCCGGCGCAATGCGCTTTCGAATTTCTCCCCGCTGTATTGCCTGCCGCACTTCGGACACCGGTATGGCCCGGGCACAAAGCGCTGGTCTTTGGGAAGCTCCAGCCGGTCGCCATCCACACAGAAGAACTGATGGAAGTGGCCGCCCCGGGCGGGGATTTCGATCGGGCGTTTCAGCCACAGGTTGGCATTGGCCTGGACGCCGCGGCCGGAGCTCATGACGGAGAACCCCCGGTCAGCGTGATATAAACCAGCTTTCCAACCGGGTTTCGCTAGGTCACTGCGCAGGGCGGCCAGTTCGTCTTCGTTGAGCAGCACGAATGGCCGCCTGGGGAACGGGGTTGCGCCCAAGCGCTCAGAGGCAAAGCCAGCCGGGCAGGCGGAACAGAGCAACAGGCTCGCAACGCCGAGCCAAAGGAAACGTGTCTGGTTCAATTTGGTTCTCTGCCAACCCCGTCTTCCCGCCCGCCGCAAACGCAGCTCGCGCCGCGCGCTATTTGGAATTGGCGGCCGCGTACTGGGAAATGGCGCGCATGTATTGGGCGCGCTCGAAAGCGCTCGGATCGGGGCAGTTCTTCTGGCTGAGGCTGCCCTTAAGCTGAGTGACCGATTCGTATTCGTGCTCTTCCATCCAGGCGATGAGGTCGCGCTCGATGACGCCAATCTGCCGGACGCCGTGCCGGATGAGCGCGGAGCACAGCATGGTAATGTCGGCCCCGGCCATGAGCATTTTGAGAACGTCCGTGGCGCGGTGGACGCCGCTGGTGGCGGCGAGGCTGGGGCGCACTTTGCCGTAAAGCAGCGCGATCCAGCGCAGCGGGACGCGCATGGCCATCGGGGTGCTCAAGAGGATGTTGGGCTTCACTTCGAGCGCCTCGAGGTCGATGTCCGGCTGATAGAAGCGGTTGAACAGGACGAGCCCGTTCGCGCCGGCCTGGTCGAGGCGTTTGGCCATGTTGGCGAAGTTGGTGAAGAACGGGCTGAGCTTCACCGCGACCGGGATGGTGACCACGGACTTGACCGCCTTAAGAATATCGAGATAGGTCTGCTCGATCTGGGCGGAGCTGAGGTCCACGTTCGTAGGGATGTAATAGACGTTCAGCTCGAGGGCATCGGCCCCGGCCTGCTGAATGGCCTTGGCATACTCGGTCCAGCCGCCGACCGAGGACCCGTTCAGGCTGGCGATGACCGGGATGCGCACGGCCTTCTTAGCCTGGGCGATATGCTTGAGATACTCCTCCGGCCCGAGGCGAAACTCTTTTGGCTCCGGGAAGTAGGTGAGCGCCTCCGCGAAACTTTCGGTGCCATGCTCGAGATGATGGTCCAGCTCGGCGCGGTCCTGGCGCAGTTGCTCCTCGAACAGGGAGTAAAGCACCACGGCCGACGCCCCGGCGTCTTCCATCTGTTTGATGCCGTCAATTTCCTCCGACAGCGGAGAAGCGGCGGGAACGAGCGGGGTGCGAAGTTTCAGGCCGAGGTAAGTGGTTTTGAGATCCATATTCTTTGCAGAGTTGCTTCGTTAGGAATGTGCTGCGTGAAACGTGAAACGTGAAACGTGATGCGTGTCAGGGTTGCTGGTCTACAGTGGTGGCTGGTTTGGCTTGGGCGGCGCCGCCATTGCCGGACTTGAGATCGCGCCCGGCCAAGTAGTGGTAGTAGGCCCACCGCCGGTCGGCGTCAACCTGCGCCTCGGCAAAGAACTTCTTGGCATCCTCCGGTTTGCTCTTGGTGAGCATCTTGAACCGGTTCTCCGAGAGCAGGTAGTCCTGCACCTTCGACTTGGCAGCCGCGGAATCCAATTGCAGCGGGTTTTCGCCCTTGTCCGCGCGACGCGGGTCGTAGCGGTAGAGCAGCCATTGACCGGATTCGACGGCCAGACGTTGCTGATGGGCGCCGGCCCCGCGGTCCAGGTCGATGCCGTGGGCGATGCAATGGCTGTAGGCGATGATGAGCGACGGGCCCGGATACGATTCGGCCTCGAGGAACGCCTTGAGGGTGTGCTCGTCCTTGGCGCCCATAGCCACGCTGGCGACGTAAATCGAGCCGTAGCCCATGGCGATCAGCCCCAAGTCCTTTTTGCGCAACGGCTTGCCGCCCGCCGCAAACTTCGCCACGGCGCCGCGCGGGGTTGATTTCGAGCACTGGCCGCCGGTGTTGGAATACACTTCGGTGTCCAGGACGAGCACGTTGACGTCGCGGCCGCTGGCCAAGACGTGGTCGAGGCCGCCGTAACCGATGTCGTAGGCCCAGCCGTCGCCGCCGATGATCCAGACGCTGCGGCGGACGAGGTTGTCCGCGATGGCCAGCAGCATTCTCGCGTCGCTGCTGCGGTCGGCGGCGAGCTTCTGCTTGAGGGCGGCGACGCGTTCACGCTGGTCGTAGATGCCGGCTTCGTCGGTCTGGCCGGCAGTGATCAGGCCGTTGACCAAGTCATCACCGAGCTTCGGCGCGAGCTTGCGGAGCAGCTCACAGGCGAACTCCTTCTGTTTATCAATGGAGACGCGGAACCCGAGGCCGAACTCGGCATTGTCCTCAAACAGCGAGTTGTTCCAGGTCGGGCCGCGGCCATCCTTGTTTTTTGCATAGGGGGTGGTCGGCAGGTTGCCGCCGTAGATGGAGGAGCAGCCCGTGGCGTTGCCCGCGACGATGCGGTCGCCGAAAAGCTGCGTGAGGAGCTTCAAGTAAGGCGTTTCGCCGCAACCGGCGCAGGCGCCGCTGTATTCGAAGAGGGGCTGCATCACCTGCTGTTGGCGGAGCTGGCCGACCTTGACCTTGCGGCGGTCGAACTCCGGCAGCGCGAGGAAGAAGTGGTAGTTGTCGCGCTCGCTGAAACGGATCGGCGGCTGCGGGCGCATGTTGATCGCCTTGAGCTTGACCTCGGTCTTGTTCTTGGCCGGGCAGACTTCGACGCAGAGGCAGCAGCCGGTGCAATCTTCCGCGGCCACCTGCAGCGTCCATTTCAACCCCTTCCACTCGGGCGCGCGGGCGTCCGTGCTCTTGAAGGTGGCGGGCGCGCCTGGCAGAAGCTTCGCGTCGTAGGCCTTCATGCGGATGCAGGCGTGCGGGCAGATGACGACGCACTTGCCGCACTGGATGCAGGTCTTCTCGTCCCAGACCGGGATTTCCAGCGCCAGATTCCGTTTCTCGTAGCGGGCGGTGCCGGTCGGGAAGGTGCCGTCGGGGCGAAAAGCGCTGACCGGCAACTCGTCGCCGCGGTTGCCATAGATGACGCCGAGGGTCTCGGCGATTTCCCTGGGGGCCTCGGCGGTGAAGGGGGCCGGAATCTCTTTGTTGCTGGTGACCTGGACGGGCACCTTGACCTCGAAGAGGTTGGCGAGCGTCTGGTCCACTGCCGCGATGTTCTTCTGCACGACTTCCTCGCCCTTGCGGCCATAGGTCTTCTTGATGGTGTATTTGATCTGCTCGATGGCTTCCTCGCGGGGCAGCACGCCGGACAGGGCGAAGAAGCAGGTTTGCATGATCGTGTTGATGCGGGCGCCCATACCGGTGGCCTTGGCCACGCTGATCGCATCAATCACGTAGAACTTGATCTTCTTCTTGATCAAGGCGTCCTGGGCAGACCGGGGGAGCTGGTCCCAGATTTCGTTCGGGTCGTAGTGCGTGTTGAGCAGGAACGTCCCGCCGGGCACCAGCGGTTTGAGCATATCGTAGCGGTCCAGGAAGACCGGCTGGTGGCAGGCGACGAAATTGGCCTTGCTCACCAGGTAGGTCGAGCGAATGGGCTTAGGCCCGAACCGCAGGTGGGAGATGGTCACCGCCCCCGCCTTCTTCGAATCATAGACGAAGTAGCCCTGGGCGTAATTGTCGGTGTTCTCGCCAATGATCTTGATCGAATTCTTATTGGCGCCGACCGTGCCGTCCGAGCCGAGGCCGAAGAACAGCGCGCGCACGACCTTGTCGGACTCGGTGGAGAATTCGGCATCGCAGGCCAGGCTGTTGTGGGTCACGTCATCGTCGATGCCCACGGAGAAGTGGTTCTTGGGGCTGGCGGCGACCAGGTCGTCGAACACGGCCTTGACCATCGCCGGCGTAAACTCCTTCGAGGACAGCCCGTAGCGTCAGCCGAGGACCTTCGGCATGGACTTGAGCTTGCCCCAGCCCGCCGCGAGGCCCTCGGTGAGGGCGGCCACCACGTCCAGGTAGAGCGGCTCGCCCAGCGCGCCGGATTCCTTCGTCCGGTCGAGCACCGCGATGGCATTGACGCTCGCCGGCAGCGCCTCGATGAACCGCTGCACGCTGAATGGCCGATAGAGCCGTACCTTCAGCACGCCCACTTTCGCCCCGCGCTGGTTCAGGTACTCGACCGTTTCATCCGCCGTCTCGCACCCCGAGCCCATGAGGATCACGACGCGCTGAGCGTTGGGGTCGCCGACGTATTGGAAGGGCTTGTATTGGCGGCCGGTCAGGGCGGCAAACTGGTCCATCACCTTGGCGGTGATGCCGGCGCACTTGGCGTAGAACGGATTGCAGGCCTCGCGCGCCTGGAAGAACACGTCCGGGTTTTGCGCGGTGCCCCGGAGCACCGGGTGGTCCGGGTTCATCGCCCGCTGCCGATGCGCAATGACGAACTCCTCGTTAATCATCTGACGGAGGATGTCCTCGGTGACCAGCTCGATCTTCGACACCTCATGGGAGGTGCGGAACCCGTCGAAGAAGTGCAGGAACGGAATCCGGCTCTCGAGCGTCGCGGCCTGGGCGATCAGGGCGAAATCCATCGCCTCCTGCACGCTCGCCGAGCTGAGCATGGCAAAACCCGTCGTGCGCGCCAGCATGACATCGCTGTGGTCGCCGAAGATGGACAGCGCGTGCGTGGCCAGCGTGCGGGCGGAGATGTGGAAGACGGTGGGCGTGAGTTCCCCTGCGATCTTCAGCATATTGGGCACCTTGAGCAGCAGGCCCTGGGAGGCCGTGAACGTGCAGGTCAGCGCGCCGGTCTGGAGCGCCCCGTGCACCGCGCCGGCGGCTCCGCCTTCGCTCTGCATCTCCACCACGGAGGGGATGGTGCCCCAGAGGTTCTTGACCCCTTCTGAGGCCCATTGGTCGCACCATTCGCCCATGTTTGAGGAGGGGGTGATGGGATAAATCCCCATCACTTCGTTGCACCGGTAGGCCACGTAGGCCACCGCTTCATTGCCGTCAATTGTCGTGTAGGTTTTGTTCATGTTGCTCAAGCGTTAAATCATTAAAGGCATCGCGGCCCTCGCGGCAAGTGTTTGTTTTGCGCGCGCGTCTCCCGCCATGGATTGCGAGTCCTCATCCAGCCGCGCTGCAATGTGCCGGGACGCCGGGCGGGGGACTTCCCCGGCTTTGGCAAAACCTCACCATATTTTGCGCCGCCTGAACTCCATTAGGCCGGCAGAAACAAAGCGCCTCACAAAGCGGGTCTTCGTTATCCAGGCTCCCGGCAGCCCGCGGCCCGTGTAACCTTTCTTCCGGGTAGAGCGTCTCTAAAGGGGCTCGGTTGAGGAGCGGGATGGCGGTGCGGCTTGGACCGGCCCGCTGGGGTGGTTCCGAGCCAGCGGAACAGCCGCACCCGCCGAAAAAAGGGCGACTCCTACGGAACACTTTCGGAACACCTACGGATACGGCTGCGTTCACGTGAGACCCCACAGCCCCGTTTGTTCTCGATCGCCTTGAGGCTGGTCTTCTGCTCGAGAATCTTTACCACGGCCGGCACATCGTCAGGGGTGATCACCGGAGCGACCACGCGTCCGAGCCTGAGAATGATGGCCTGGTCCTTGCCTTGAGGCTGGTCTTCTGCTCGAGAATCCTCACCACGGCCGGCACATCGTCAGGGGTGATCACCGGGGCGACCACGCGTCCGAGCCTGAGAATGATAGCCTGGTCCTTCCAAGGACGCCTCAAATCCAGGTTCAGCCAGAGCGTGAAGGTGCCGCCCCACGTCTTGAGCTTGCCGGTCAAGAGGCCCATCGTATAAACTTCGATCCCCTTGATGTCGCGGTAGGGAATCTCCTTGGCCCCGCCGAACGGAAAGTAGTATTGGTAAATGGTGAGCTTCTCGTCATCACAGACGATCTTCGTATCATGGTAAAGACTGGGCGCATTCATTTTCTGTTTCCTTCGGGTTCGCCTTTCGCCGGGACGGCCTCAACGCGGCACCGGCCAGGTGCTGGCAAGACGATTTTGCAGGCCGCGCCCCGGCACGGCAACCGCCAACCCCAGCCGTATCGTTTGGCCGGAAACCAATGTTTCTTTTCGTCCGGCTGCATATTCGTAGCTCCTTTCAGTTTCTACTCCGAATCACTCGGAACGTACCACAAACCGGTAATTTGACTGCTGGAATCGAACACCACCTTGAGGTCAAGCGTGGTATGTTCGAATTGACAGGTCACCAGCACGGCGTGGTAGCCCTGCTGTTCCTTTACTCGCACCTTAAGTTGCTGCTTGAACGGGCCGGCCTTTTGCACGAGGTCCTGCCAGCATTTACGCAACAGGGATTCCGGGAAAACCTTTGTCATTGTCGAATCGAACCGCGCGACTGCTCCCGCGAAATCCTCTTTCACCAACAAGTTCACGAATTGCACGCCGGCATCGGCCAGGCCAGCGGGCGCAGTGTCCGTTTGTGCAGGCGACGATTCAACGGCCTGGTGCGCGTATGCTGGAGGCGCCGCGAACGCCGTGCCAGTCAAGGCGGGCGCCAGAAGCAATGCCAGGCAGAGCTTTGACAGAACTTCCGCCGCAATCAGGCCGGCAATGAAAGTTCCAATCGCTTTGCCACCTTTGACGTTGCACGAGACGCTGAATGATTTGTACATGAGATAGACCATCCAGCAGACGAACAGGATCGTTGCTATGACGGCAAGACAACACACGGCGGCATCCGCGAAATTGATCGCGGGCCTGGCTCCCGGGTTGCTAACCAATTCGACCAGTTGAGCGGCAAATCTTCGAACCGCGCCGGGCAGCATGACCAAGCCCACCAACACCGTTGGCCATCGCGCCAGGGCTTGCGTTCCTAAAACGTCGAGCGCCCGAAATGATGTTTTGCAAGCCACCATGCCCAAAGCCAGCAGCACCGCCGCCATGCAGAGCCAGTCAATAACCCCTTCGACAAGAAAGATCCAAAGCGGGACATGCGCCCCCGTATGGGTGTCCAGCACGCCGTCGAAGTGGGTGTTGCCCAGCGCGCCCAAAAGTCCCGCCAAAAGCAAGGCCATCAGTCCGAGGCCGAGCGCCTTGCCGCCCGCCACGTAGAAAAATGGATTGAACAATAGCGTGATCGGCTTGTTTTCGGTATTCAGGTTCATTTCTTCTCCTTTAAGTTGGCTTGGTTTTGTTTGAGTTTCTCGATGATCTCATCCAGGCGATTGCGGACCGTGGGATAACTGACGTTCAAGATGCCGGCCATTTCCTTCAAGCTCCCGCTGGCTTTGATGAACTCCAGGATAAACTCCTGATCCTCCTGCCCGAGGCTGGTTAAGGCGGGAAGCGGGTACAGGCCATCAACTTCCGTGGCACATTTCTCACACCGAAGGCGTTTGACAGCGAGTCGCCCGTCGCAGCTCGGACAAGATGTTGGCAGCCGTTTCATGGTGAAAAAGTAACAAATTGAATTTAATAGTCAACAAATAAAAGCAAGTATTTTTGTTTCTTAATCTTATGCTTATATTTATTGATATTATGATCGGATTGTTGATTTCGGCGCCTCACAATTCTGCCGTGGGGGGCGGGCCGGTGTGTTACTATTCATTTCATAATCGCACAACCAACTTGAACAACCTGCATGTGGCAGAAACCGAAGCGGACACCAAAAGAGTTAAAAAGGGATAGTTGAGTAGTGGCAGATTATGCTTAAGTAGCCAGTAAAATCAGGCGTATTTGAAGCGCAACGGCGGGGAAAAATGGCCAATTCCGACCCGCCTCAGTCAAGCTGCTGCCCCCAAAAAAAGGAGAGTCCGACAGGCCGCCAGCGCGGGCTACACGCCGGCGATGCGGCGCTTGTATTCGGCGAGGGCTTCGTCGAGGCGCTGTTTGGCGGTGGTGTCGCCGGGGACGTTGTGGGAGGGGTGGATGTAGAGCTTGACGCCGCGGTCGGCCAGAATCTCGGCGACCGTGCAGACGGTCATCCAGACGCAGGTGACAAACGCCATGGTGGAGACGGGGCCGACTTTGTCCCGGTGGTTCTTGAGTGGCACGCAGGCGTCGCCAATTGGCGCGCAGGTATCGACGAGGAGATCGGCGATGTCGAAGATGGTTTTGCCGGACGAGTGGCGGGTTTGTTTGCCTTTGGCGGCGGCGGCTGAGCCGTAGGCAATGACTTTCAGGCCGAGCCGTTTGGCTTCGAGGGCGACATCAATGTTGACGTTGTTGATGCCGGAGTGGGAGAAGAGCCACATAATGTCGCGCGGGTCGAAGTTGTAGCCCTTCATGATCTGGACGCCGTAGCCTTCGACGCGTTCGAGGAATACGAACTGGTGAACGCCGCCTTCGCCGACGATGCGGGTGAAGAAGGTCAGCGGCAATTCGCACATCGGATGAAACCCGACGAACCCGCCGATGCGCGGGTACATTTCTTCGATGGGAATGGTGGCGTGGCCGCAGCCGAAGGTGTGGACCCAGCGGCCAGCCTGGATGGTATCGGCCATGGCCTCGGCGGCTTGGCGGATGTTGGAGATTTGGCTTTGCTCGATGCGGTCCATGACCGCGCGGGTGTTAGAGAGCCATTGCTGGGCGACGGTGTTCATAGGGGGAGAAGGGAGTGATGGAGTGATTGGTAATTGGTGATTGGTGATCGGTGATTGGGTATTAGGTTAATGAAGTGGCAGATGAGATTGCCTCGGCGGCGGGTCTGGGGGGCGAGGCGCGGAGTTGTTTGACAACGAGGAAAAGGAGCACCGTCGAGGCGGCGAGGCAGCCGAGCATGACTTTGGTGTATTGCCGGATGCCCTGGCTTTGGGCGAGGAGGCCGAAGGACTTGTTAATGGTCATGTTGCCGATGAGGGCGATGAAGAAGATGGTGCTGAAGGCGGTGCCGGACTGGGCGGGATAAAGGTCGCCAATATAGCTCAGGACAACGGGGAAGCCGGCGGCGAGGCCGGCGCCGATGAACAGGGCCGCCGCCAGGGCCGCGCCATAACTGGTGGCAAACATGAGCAGCAAGGCGCCGGTGGCCGTCAGCCCGAGACTGGCAAAAAGGACGACTTGGGACCTGACCCGCTTGAGCAACGCGCTGAGGACAATGCGCGCGAGGACCATGGCACCAGTCACGGCCATCAGGCCGAGGAGGGTCTTCCATTCGGCGGCCTGCTGGCCGGAGAGGGTCACTTTCTTAAAGTAGCGAGTCATCCAGTCGTTGGACATGCCTTCCATGCCGCTTTGGATGGCGAGCGCGAGGCCGGCCAGAAGGAAGATGGGGTGCTTGAGGAGCGCAAGGCCGCTGGTCGCGGAGACAGGTTGCGCCTTCTGCTTGGGCGGTGGAAAGGTGATCAGGAGGAAATAGAGCACGGGCACGAGGACAAAGCAGCCAATGCCGGCGACGATGCCGGCCAGCGAAAAGTGTCTGGACAACGCCGCCAGCGTGGCGGGCATGCCGAGCGCGCCGAGGCCGAAGAAGACGCCCAGCAAACTGAGCTTCGCGCCGCGCTCGCCTTCGCTGACATCGGCGGCCAGGGCGTTGGTCGCGCCGTTCAAGACGCCGCCCCCAAAGCCAATCAGGAAAACGAAGAATTGGATGAAGCCCCGGCTGCCGGCGAAGGCCATGCCTTCCAGGCCGGCCATCACCAGCAAGGCGCAAACGATCAGCATCCACTTGTAGCCGAAGCGGTCCACAATCGGACCGAAGATCAGGGAGCCGGCGAGGATGCCGAACGGCAGCAACGCCGTCAGGGTGCCGATGCTGTTGTCATCGAGGTGGAACCGTTCGGCGAGCATGTTGTTCACCGAGCCGAGCGACAGGAACACGATGCCGAACAGGAACATGCCGAGACCGGCGGCGGCAAAGACCAGGTTGCGTCGATACATGCGGGCTGAACTTATAGCAGGTCAGGAAAGCCATGCACAAGGCAAACGGTTGGTTCCTCGATGTTTTCGGCCCTCGGGTTTCGGGTTTCTCCAGCCACGCGCTTGCCAAGCTACGAAGGTGCGTTTGCCGCCTGCAAGGCCAAACAGCCGGCGCCGCAGAGGCCGGCATCGCCGCCCAGTTTGGAAGCCTGGAGTTTCACTTGTTTGATGCTGATGGGCTGCGCCCATTTCTGGGCTTCGGCGTAGATGTCACCGAGAAATTGGGCCGCCGGGCCAAACACACCGCCGCCGAATATGATCTTCTCGGGGTTGAACAGGCTGACGAGGTTCGCGACGGCCATGCCCCAGAACTCAACAGCCTGAGCGATGACCTCCCTGGCAACTGGGCTGCCGCAGTCGTAAGCGGAGAAAACGTCCCGCGCGGATACGAAAGACGGAGTGGTGGAGTGGCGGAGTGATGGAGTATGGGGAGTCCGGCTGGGGGGCCGCCGCGAGAGAAGCTCGTTGGCAACTTTGGCCAGGCCGGCGCCGGAGGCGTGGTATTCGAAACAGCCGCAGCCGACATACTCGCGCCTGAAGGGACGATCCAAAGCCAGCCAGCCGATGGCGCCGGCGATGTCGTGGACGCCGCGCAGCAGACGGCCGTCAATCAGAATACCTGCGCCAATGCCGGTGCCTACCGCGAGAAAGATAGCGTTGCGGCAGCCTTTAGCGACGCCGCGCCACGTTTCGCCGAGGATGTAACAGGCCCGGTCGCTGTCGATGACGACCCGAATACGGTTGTCCGGGAGCGCGGCCAGGATTTCGCGGCGGAGCGGATAATCCTCCCAGCCGGGGATGTTGGGCGCCCAGACCTTGCCCGTTCTGGAAAAACTGATCCCCGGAACGGAAACCCCGATGGCGCGCACGTTAACTCGTTTGGCGCGGGCAGCGGCTAAAAGGTCTTTGAGTTCCCGCCGAATCAATTCCCCGACCGCGCGGCCTTGCCGGTTTTCCAAGGGAACGACGCTCTTGCGGAGAATGTTCCCGTTACGGGTGAAGAGCGCGCCGGCAAGCTTGGTGCCGCCCAAGTCGATTCCAATGACGGCCATGTTGGGCATGTGTTGAATCATCAGCGGAGGAAGAACTGGGCGGCGGCATCGGCAAAGCGCAGACCCTCCCGGGTAAGCTGGAAGCGGTCGGGCAGGATGCGCCCCCTGCCCTGCCGCACCAACTGGTTCATGTCCTCCGCCCACTCGCGGCGCAAATCGTAACCCGTCACCTGGCGGAACTGCTCAAAGGGCCAGCCTGCGACCATCCGCAGGCCAAAGGCCGCGGTCTCCCCTGCGCGAGCCAGCGGCGCCAGTTCTTCGCGCGATTCGACCGGGCGCCGGCCCTGCTCAAGTTGCTCGCAGTAGAGTTGCGTGTTGGACGAATTCTTTGTGCGCACGCCCCGGACATAGGTGGTTGCGCTTGGGCCCAGCCCGTAAAAACCGCCTCCCCGCCAGTAATTGACGTTGTGGAGGCAGACGCGGGAGGGGTGGTCGATAGTGGAGGGTTGAGAGTTGATAGTGCTGTCACGGGCGAAGTTGGCGACTTCGTATTGTTGGAAGCCGGCCTTCGTGGCGCGCTCGACCAGTTCGTCGTACATGGCGCAGGCCAGATCTTCATCGGCAGCGACCTTGCCAGCCTGGAGTTGTTCGTAGAGGGGCGTATCTTCTTCGTAGATCACTTCGTAGGTGGATAGGTGTTCGCTGCTCAGGGCGACCGCCTCGGCCAGAGTTTGGCGCCAGACTTCGAGGGTTTGGCCGGGGATGGCGAACATCAGGTCGAGGTTCAGATTGTCAAAGCCCGCTTGCCGCAGAATGTCATACGATTCGAAGGCCATCCGGGAAGTGTGAACGCGCCCGAGGCGGTCCAGCAACATCTCATTGAAAGATTGCACGCCCAGGGAGATACGGTTCACGCCGCAGGATCGGAGCAGTTTCGCCTTCTCGAGCGAGATGGTAGCCGGGTTGCATTCCACGGTCCACTCGGTGACCCCGGACAGGCGGAGCCGCTCCATCGCGCGAAAGATTCGCTCCCATTGCCGCAGGCTCAGGAGCGAGGGGGTGCCGCCGCCAAAGAAGATTGTGCGCGGCCTCAAGTCGGCCGCAACCAAATCCAGCTCGCGGATGAGCGCGTCGAGATAACGGTCGATCAGCCCACCGCCGGAAGGCTCGGAGTAGAAGGCACAATAGAGGCACTTGCGCACGCAGAAGGGCACATGGACATAAAGACTTGCCATCGGCTCGGCAGCGGACTTGGCCATAGCCGAAAGTAGCAGCCCCCTGAGCGGATAGCCATCCCAAAGCCTTTCGCTCAAAGGCGTGACGCCAGCGGAAACAGGGGCGAACGGGTTACGCCTGCGCGCGGGCGCAGGCGCTGGACGTTTTGGGCCCTGGGACCTTTATCGCCTAACACGACGTCGAAACTGACCTCTTCGCCTTCATTCAGCGTCTTGAATCCAACCCCGACAATCGCCGAGTGATGCACGAAGACATCCGGGCCGGCATCCTGAACGATAAAACCAAACCCATGCCTGTTATCGAACCATTTTATCTTGCCACTGGCCATAGCTTTCCTCTCCCGAACGTTTGAGAGCGCCAGGCAGAAGGACTGACCGCAACAAACTGAAAGTTCAGTCTGTGACCAACCATCGATCCCGGAACCGCATGCGCCTCAAATTTGACCCAAGGATAAAGCTATTGAATAAGCCGGTCAAGCGTCCCTTTCCGGGTGTCCCTTTCCGGGGCCGCGCCGCCCTTTCCGGGGGGCTTTGGGCGTTTTACTCGACTTGCAGCGCCTGATCCAGACACTGGGGCAACTGGTTCAGAATTGCCGCCTCGCTGACAATCAAAGTCACGCCCGCCCCTTGCGCGGCAGCCTGCAGCTCGCCCGCGTTTTCGCCGCAAAAGGCGATGACCGGCAGGTGTTGGGTGTCTGCGTTTTGCTTCAGCCGCGCCAGGGCCGCACAGACGTTGTTCCGCGCAGATTCCAAGTCCGCCAGCACCAGCATAGGTTTGGCCTGTTCCGCGCATTCCACCAGCTTCTCCGCGTCGGCAATCGCCTGGACGCGATAATGCAGGTCCTGAAGCCGGTTGACGAGTTGGCTGCCCGGCAGCAACTTCTCATATAGCACAAGCGCAAGCGGTTGCGTCATGCCATCAGCTTGGAAGAGCCGACGGCACATTGCAAAAGAATTCGCGCAGATGGGCGCAAATTCGCAAAAAGGGGGGTGTTTTGGCCCCTTCCCCGGGCACCCGATTCGGAGCTTGACTGTTTTTGGCTAAACCCCTAATCTTTTGAATAGAACGGTATTTGCTGGTTCGCCAGCGTGCGAAAGTCGGAAGAGCTTAATCTGCCGACTTTTTTGTTCCCCGTGAGGAACTGCCGTTTACGATATATGAACGCCGACTTTTTAGCAGTCTTGGAATTCTGGGAACGCGAGAAAGGCATCAACCGTGATGTCCTGACCGCCGCGGTGCAAGAGGCGTTGTTGTCCGCCGCCAAGAAGGCCGTGGGACCGGCGCGCGAATTGCGGGTGGTGATTGACCAGAAAACCGGCGACATCCGGGCCTTTGCCAAACTGGTGGTATCGGAAAAGGTCATTTCCAAGCACGATCAGATTTCCGTGTTCGATGCCCGGCGGATTGAGGCAGAAGCTCAGCTTGGCCAGGAGGTCGAGGTGGAGGTGACGCCCGTGGGGTTCGGCCGCATTGCCGCCCAATATGCCAAGCAGGCTCTGATGCAGCACATCCGGCGCGCGGAGAAGCAGCTTATTTTCACGGAATTCAAGGATCGGGTCGGTGACATTATCAGCGGAACGGTCCGGCGCTTCGACCGTTCGGACGTTCTGGTGGATCTGGGCAAATATGAGGCCCTGCTGCCCAACCGCGAGCGCGTGCCCACCGAGGAATACCAGGTGGGCGAGCGGATTCGTTGCTACGTCAAGGCCGTCGAGGAAGGCCCGCATGGCCCGGAAATCATTTTGTCCCGGTCCGACCCGCGCTTCGTAATCAAGCTGTTCCAACTCGAAGTGTCGGAAATCAACGACGGCACCATTGAAATCAAGGGGATCGCCCGCGAACCTGGGTTTCGGACCAAGCTGGCGGTCTGGACCCGCGACGAGAAGGTGGATCCCGTCGGCGCCTGCGTCGGCTTGCGCGGTCAAAGGGTCAAGAACATCGTGCGGGAACTCAATAACGAGAAGGTGGATATCATCCGCTGGGACTCGAGCGTCAAGAACTTCATTACCAACGCGCTGGCCCCGGCCAAACTGAAAGCCTTCGAGATTGATGAAGCCCGCAAACGAGTCAGGATTACGGTCAGCGAAGACCAGCTTTCGCTGGCGATCGGCAAGCGGGGCCAAAACGCGCGGCTCACCTCGAAACTGACCGGCTGGCAGGTGGACATCGAGCCGGAAGTGGTGGTGACCAAAGGGTTCGAGGAGAAGGTGGCCGAGGCGGTCGAATCGCTGGCGGCGATCGCCGGGATTTCGCGGGAGCAGGCCGACGTACTGGTGCATCATGGCCTGACCCGGCTGGAAGATTTGTTGCAGGCGGATGAAAGCGACTTGGCGGGAATCCCGGAACTTGGCGATCAAGCCGCGGCGATTATGGAAGCGGCGCGCGCCGAAGCGGCCCGGCGCACTTTCAAAGTCGGCGAGGCCCCCATCTCCGGTTGATCAGCGCGCGGCCGTTGGAAGTTCTTGTGTGTTAAGATCGAGCCCATGAAGGCTGTATGGCAAGCAGGGCTCGCGGCGATAGAGAAATATGCCCGTTCGGATATACGACATTTCAAAGAAGCTCGGCTTGGACAACAAACAAGTTCTGGCCAAGGCGAAAGCATTGGGTTTTACCGCCGCGCGGGTCGCCTCCAGTTCGCTGGATAAGATTACTGCCGAATACCTCGAAGAGCAGATTCTCCTGGAGCATCCGGAACTCGTCGCTCCGCCCCCTCCTCCGCCGCCGGCTGCGGACAAGGCGCTGGCAGATCAGGCAATCGTCACCCCTGAGGTGCCGCCGCCACCCGAGGTCGAAACCCGTCAGAAGCAGGAGGCCGCCCCGGCGGAGCCCGCAGCACCCGCCACCGAACCTCCGGCGCCCGTGGCGCAGACGGCACCGCCGACCCCGAGCAGCGTCATCAGCGAACCGCAACCGGAATTCAAGCCCGGGCCTGTCATCGAACTGCCCCCGCCGCCACCTCCTCCGCCACCTGGCCCTAAGGTGGGAGATAAGGTCGGATTCATCCAATTGCCGCCCAAACCGGGCGGGAGAGCCGGGGAGAAGCCCGGCGGTGTCAAACCACCGGCACGACCTGCGGACCAGCGAAAAACCGACTTCACCCGGCGAGGCGATATCCGCAGTGTTCGCGGTGGCACCGCCGCACCGGCCGGCCCCGCGATGCCGGGCGCCAGGGTCTCCGCCCAGCAAAAAGCAGCGGCGGCGGCCAAATCCGCCGAACCGGCAGGCGCCGTGCCGAGGGTCGTACTGCCTGCCGATGCCCAGGTAATCTCAATCAAGCCGCCGATCGTCGTTCGCGACCTGGCCGAGCAGCTCAAGCAGAAACCTTTCAAGATCATCGCCGACCTGATGGAGACAGGCGTTTTTAAGAGCGTCAACCAGGCCATCGACGAAAAGCTGGCGCAAAGAATCTGCGCTAAATACGGCTTCCGTTTCGAGGTCGAGAAACGCGAACGCGGCAGCGGACTGGTCCATACTCCGGTCAAAACGGTCGAGCTGGACGTGGAAGACAAGAGCCAGGACATGGTCCCCCGCCCGCCGGTCGTGACGATCATGGGTCACGTTGACCACGGCAAGACCACTTTGCTCGATGTGATCCGCAAGTCCAACGTCGCTGCCGGTGAAGCCGGCGGCATCACCCAGCACATCGGCGCCTACACCATTTCCTTCCCGCACCCGGAGCGCAAAAATGACCTGGCCCAGATCACGTTCCTCGACACCCCCGGTCACGCCGCCTTCAGCTCCATGCGGGCCCGGGGAGCGAACGTGACGGACCTGGTCGTGCTGGTCGTGGCCGCCAATGACGGCGTCATGCCCCAAACCCTCGAGGCGCTCAGCCATGCCCGCGCGGCCAAGGTGCCCGTGCTGGTGGCGGTCAACAAGATCGACCACCCCAACGCCAACCCCCTCAAGGTCCGCCAGCAATTGCAGGACAAGGGGCTGGTGCCGGACGACTGGGGCGGCGATACGATTTTCGTGGACGTTTCCGCACTGACGAAAGAGGGCGTGGACAAGCTCATCGAAATGATCCTGCTCCAGGCCGACCTGCTGGAGCTCAAAGCCAATCCGAACCGGCGCGCCAAAGGGAATGTGATTGAATCCGGCCTGGAGCCGGGCGGCCCCACCGCCACGGTCCTGGTGCGCAAAGGCACGCTGCGCGTCGGCGACGTGATCCTCTGCGGCCAATACTACGGCCGCGTGCGGGCGCTGATCAGCGAAGAGGGCAAACGCCTCAAGGAGGCCGCTCCTTCGGTCGCGGTGAAAGTCCTCGGCCTGAACGGCGTGCCGGAAGCCGGCCTGGAATTCAGCGTGGTGGCGGATGAAAAGGCCGCGCGAGACCTGGCGGAGCAGCGCGGCCAGGAAGCCAAAGCCCTGGGCCAGGAATCCACCCGCGCCAAGGTGACGTTGGAGAATCTTTTCGACCAACTCGCCTCGACCACCAATAAAGCGCTCAAGGTGGTGGTCAAGGCCGACGCCCAAGGCTCCGTCGAGGCCATCGTGGACGCCCTCAAAAAGATCGAATCGGAGAAAGTATCACTCGAGGTCATCCACAGCGCCGTCGGCACGATCACGGAGTCCGATGTGGCGCTGGCCTCCGCTTCGGATGCCGTCATCCTGGGCTTTCACACGCGCGTCGATAGCGGTGTGGCCGACAAAGCCAAGCACGAGGGCGTGCAAATCAAGCTTTATGCCATTATCTACGAGTTGATTGACGAGGTTAAGGAAGCGATGGCCGGTCTGCTCGAACCGCTGTTGAAGGACATTACGGTCGGCGCCGCGGAGGTCCGCAAGATCTTTGCCTTGTCCAAAGGCGCCCCGGTGGCCGGCTGCATGGTCGTCAGCGGCCGGATCGTCAAAGGCAAGGTCCGCATCCGGCGCCGCAAGGAAATCATTTATGAAGGCATCGCCCAGTCGCTCCGCCGCTTCCAGGACGAAGTCAACGAGGTGCGCGCGGGCATGGAATGCGGCATTCGCATCGAGGGCTTCGCCGAGTTCCAAATCGGCGACAATATCGAGTGCTACATGATGGAGAAGATTGCGCAGAAGCTCTGACAATCGAGGTCACATGGGTTGCATCGTTGCAGGGCGGCTTGGGTTTTTCCTCGACCGCCCCCAGGCAACCATTGCAACCCTTGTAACCATGTAACGATGCAACCCTAAGACCAGCTATGCCTTCCCTCCGACTGCAACGCGTGCGCGAATTGTTGAAGCGCGTGATCGGCGAAGTCATTCGGCGTGAATTCCAAGTCAGCGAGGCGGGCTTGATCACGGTAACCGACGTGGACGTAGCCGGCGATTTGCATTCCGCGGTCGTTTTCATCAGCGTTCTGGGCGACGCGGAGCAGCAGAAACGGGGTTTTTTCCTCCTGGTGCGCCATCGCAAACGCATCCAGGGTCTGGTAGGGCGGGCGATCGTCTTAAAATACACGCCCACGCTCCGGTTCCTGATGGATGATTCCATCGCCCGCGGCAATCGGGTGCTCGGCATCATCGACGAGCTGGAAAAGACCCTGCCGGCGGACTTGGAAGAATAAACGTATGAGGCGGGCCATACTGCGTTTAGCGCGCCGTCCGGCGTGAGCCTGGCCAAGGTTATTTTCGTCGCATGAAGCCGCATCCGAAAATCATTGACCGCATTATCGAGGCCATCCGGGAGAGCCGGACAATTTGTGTCGCCGGCCACATCCGCCCGGACGGGGATTGCGTTGGGTCACAACTGGGCCTCACGCTCGCGCTCCGCAACGAAGGCAAGAAAGTCGCCTGCTGGAACGAGGATCCCATCCCGGAGAAATACGAGTTCCTCGACCGGGATGGGATCATTCAGAAGCCCCGGAAGGGCATTAGGTTCGACTGCGTAGTGGCAACCGACGCGGCCACCTTCGAACGTCTCGGCTCGGTCGGACGGTGCATTGCCAACCGCAAGCTTCTTATCAACATCGACCACCACGAGAGCAACACCCGCTTCGCCGACCTGAACTGGGTCTCCGCCCGCGAGCCTTCAACGGGCGAACTCATCTTTCGGCTGCTGAAAACTGCCAAGTGGCCGATCACCAAACGCATTGCGGACAGTCTGTTCACCGCCGTCTCGACCGACACCGGCTCCTTTCAATATCCGAGCACCCGCCCCGGCACCTACCACGTCGCGGGCGAACTCGTGCGCCGCGGCGCCGACCTTGCCAAGATCTGCAGCGAGGTCTATCAGTCTTACCCGCTCTCGCGCGCCCGGCTGCTGCGGCACATCTACAGCCACTTCCGCCTGACGCACCAGGATCAAATCGCCTACTTCTGGCTCAAGAAAGCCGATTTCGCCCGCACCGGCGCCGACAGCAGCGACTCCGAGGGCCTGATCGATCACATCCGCGCCATTGCCCCGGTAGTGGTCGCCTGCGTGTTCGAGGAATTGGAGCCGGAGTTGACTCGCATCAGCCTGCGCTCGAAGAGCGAGAAGGTGAATGTGAATGCCATCGCCGCGCTATTCGGCGGAGGCGGTCATCCGGCGGCAGCCGGAGCGCGCATTGCCGGCAGCCCCCTTTCGGTGCAGCGCAAAGTCATCGCCGCAGTCAAGAAAGCCCTGGATAAATCCTCCTGAACGGGCGATTGACCTGCCGGGGGATGAGCAATCGGGCAGGGCTTACAGCGTACGAGCAGAAACTTCTTTTGGCGGGGGGCAGGTTGGTGCATGCTAGGGGATGCGAAAGGGCAGAATGTCCGCTTACGACCAACTGCAACAGGAACTGAAGGCCGCGCCCAAGACGTGGCTGGTTACGGGCGTGGCCGGGTTCATCGGCTCGAACTTGCTGGAAACGCTGCTCCAACTCAACCAGCGGGTGGCCGGCCTGGACAATTTCTCGACGGGGAAGAAGAAAAACCTCGAGGAGGTCAAGGCCCTAGTCAACCCGGAGCAATGGGGGAGGTTCCGGTTCAGGGAGGGGGATATCGGGGATTTAGCCGCGTGCCGGGAGGCGTGCGCGGGGGTGGATTTCGTGTTGCATGAGGCGGCGCTGGGGTCGGTGCCGCTCTCGATGACCGATCCCCTCGGGTGCCATCGCAGCAACGTGACGGGTTTCCTGAATATGCTCGTGGCGGCGCGGGATGCCAAGGTCAAACGCCTGGTGTATGCGTCCAGCAGCGCGATTTATGGCGATGATCCGGGACTGCCGAAAGTGGAGGAGAAAGTGGGCAAGCCGCTGTCACCCTACGCCGCAACGAAGGCGATCGACGAAGTCTATGCCGACGCGTTCGCCCTGGCGTACGGTTTGCCGTCCATCGGGCTGAGGTATTTCAATGTGTTCGGTCTCCGACAGGACCCCGAAGGAGCCTACGCGGCGGTGATTCCCAAATGGATTGCGGCGCTGCTGACGCGTGAAACCGTCTATATCAACGGAGACGGCGAGACGAGCCGGGATTTCTGCTGCGTGGCGAACGTGGTGCAGGCCAACTTGCTGGCGGCGACGACGCAGAATGCGGGAGCGGTCAACCAGGCTTACAACGTCGCCCTCGGGGAACGCACGACGCTCAATGAGCTTTTTGTCATGCTCCAAGGCGCGTTGCGGACCAAGGGCGCGGCGCTGCCAGATCAGAAGCCGGTTTACCGGGATTTCCGTCCCGGCGACGTGCGGCATTCGCTGGCGGAGATCAGCAAGGCGCGGCGGTTGCTCGGCTACACGCCAACCCACGGCATTCAAGAGGGGCTGAAGTTGGCGATGGATTGGTATCGGCGAAATGTCGTTTGAAGCGGAATTCCCGCTTCACGCGCTGGCGCGATATGAAGAGGCCCCGTTCGACTCGAATCCTTCTGGCCGCGCTCGGAATCTGGCTGGGCTGGGCGGCGGCGGGCAAAGAGGTCACGCTGTTGAACGTCTCCTACGACCCGACGCGGGAGTTGTACCAGGATTACAACACTGCCTTTGCCCGGCATTGGCAGGAGAGAACCGGAGACAAGGTCACAATCAGGCAGTCGCACGGCGGTTCGGGCAAGCAGGCGCGGGCGGTGATTGACGGACTGGAGGCGGACGTGGTGACGCTGGCACTGGCTTACGACGTGGACGCGCTCTGGGAGAAGGGGCAGCTCATTCCGCAGGATTGGCAGAAGCGCCTGCCGAACAACAGCGCCCCCTACACCTCGACGATCGTGTTGGTCGTGCGCAAAGGGAATCCCAAACAGATCAAGGACTGGGACGATTTGGTGAAGCCGGGGGTTTCGGTCATCACACCCAATCCCAAGACTTCGGGCGGGGCGCGATGGAATTATCTGGCGGCCTGGGGATATGCGCTGAATAAGTTCGGCGGCGACGAAGGCAAAGCGCGGGATTTCATGGCGCGGCTCTGCCGGAACGTGCCGACCTGGGAGACGGGAGCGCGCGGAGCGATGACGACGTTTGTCCAGCGGGGCATCGGGGACGTATTGATCGCGTGGGAAAACGAAGCCCTGCTGGCACTCAAGGAGTCTGTCCGGGGCGAATTCGAACTGGTGGTCCCCTCGCTCAGCATTCTGGCCGAGCCGACGGTGACGTGGGTGGACAAGGTGGTGAACCAGCGCGGGACACGCGCGGTGGCGCAAGCCTACCTCGAATACCTCTATTCGCCCGAAGGCCAGGAAACCGCAGCAAAACATTACTTTCGGCCGCGCCTCCCATCGGTCGGGCAGAAGCACGCTGACACCTTTCCGAAGGTGAACCTGTTCACCATTGATGAGGTCTTCGGCGGCTGGCAGAAGGCGCAACGGACGCACTTCAATGATGGAGGAGTGTTTGATCAAATCCAGCGGGCCAATCGGTAGGAGGGGAGAATTGATTAGCATTCGGGTCAGCGGTATTGTTGGGGCGACCATGGAGCAGTTGAAACGGCTGTTTTCGCGCAGGGGCTGAAGGCGCATGGCACGAAAGCAATTTAACGCGCTGCCCGGCTTCGGCCTGACGATGGGCTTCACGCTCTTTTACTTGAGCGCGATTGTCCTCGTCCCTTTTGCCGGGCTGCTGATCCGCGCGCTCGAACTGTCGTGGGCGGACTTCTGGCGTCTGGCGACCACGGACCGCGCGCTGGCGGCGTATCGGCTGACCTTCGGGGCGTCTTTGATTGCCGCCGTGGCCAACGCGGTCTTCGGCACACTGCTGGCGTGGGTGCTGGTGCGTTATGAGTTTCCCGGACGCCGTTTCGTTGACGCCGTGGTGGATTTTCCTTTCGCGCTGCCCACGGCGGTCGCCGGCTTGACGCTAGCCAGCTTGTTCGCCGCCAACGGATGGCTGGGACGGTATCTGGTGCCGCTCGGCATCCGAGGGGCGTTCACCCCGCTGGGAGTGGTGATCGCGCTGACCTTCGTGGGCCTGCCGTTCGTGGTGCGCACGCTCCAGCCGGTGTTGCAGAACCTGGAACGCGAAGTGGAAGAAGCGGCGGCCACACTCGGGGCGGGCCGTTGGCGCACGTTCGCGGAAATCATTGCGCCCTCCCTGCTGCCGGCGGTGCTCACCGGCCTGGCGCTGGCATTTGCCCGGGCGATCGGCGAATACGGCTCCATCGTCTTCATCTCCGGCAACCTGCCGTTCAAGACGGAGATTGCGCCGTACCTCATCGTCCTGCGCCTCGAAGAATATGATTACACAGCGGCGATTGCGCTGGCGGTGGTGCTGCTGGCCTTCTCGTTCCTGCTGCTCGGGGCCATCAACCTGCTCCAACAATGGGCGAGCCGATTTCAACCGTCATCCTGAGCCTATGGCCGTCATCGTCACAAACCCTGGAAGCGCAGCGCACCGGGCCTCGCAACGGGGCACGGAGGAATCGCCGGTGACGAAGTGGACGCTCATCGCTATCGCGCTGGGGTTCTGCTTCGTGTTCCTGCTGCTGCCGCTGGCCAACGTCTTCGCCCAGGCCCTGGCGCAAGGCTGGGGGTATTACTGGAAGGCGCTGGCGGATCCGGATTCGCTGGCCGCGATCCGCCTCACGCTCATCGTGGCCGCCATCAGCGTGCCGCTCAATGTCCTCTTCGGCCTGGCGGCCGCGTGGGCCATTGCCAAGTTCCAGTTTCGCGGCAAATCCATCCTCATCACGCTGATTGATCTGCCGTTCTCGGTCTCGCCGGTCGTCGCTGGCCTGATGTTGGTGGTGTTGTTCGGCTTGCAAGGTTTCTTCGGCAAATGGCTCGACGCGCACAACCTCAAGATCATTTTCGCCGTGCCCGGCATTGTGCTGGCGACTGTGTTTATCACCTTCCCGTTCGTCGCCCGCGAGCTGATCCCCGTGATGCAGGCGACCGGCACCGAGCAGGAGCAGGCGGCCCTGACGCTGGGGGCTAACGGCTGGCAGACCTTCTGGCACGTCACACTGCCGTCAGTGAAGTGGGGGTTGATTTACGGCGTCATCCTGTGCAATGCGCGCGCGATGGGCGAGTTTGGCGCGGTGTCCGTGGTCTCTGGACACATCATCGGCCACACCGAGACCATGCCGCTGCGGGTGCAGGCCCTCTATGAGGGAGCCACCAAAGCCTCCGCCGCGGCGGCGTTCGCGGTGGCGAGCTTGTTGGCGGCGCTCGCCTTGTTTACCCTAGGCCTCAAGACCTTCCTGGAATGGAAACAAACTCGCTTGGAACGGTTGATAGCCACTAGAGTTGATAGTTGATGGTAACAAGAAGCAGAAAGGACACTCATGTTTGGTTTTGAGCGGCTGGATGTGTGGAAGAAGTCGATTGAGTTCGCGGACCTGGTTTACAGGGTCACGCGGGCTTTCCCTGACGAGGAACGTTTTGGACTGACCAGCCAGATGCGGCGAGCCGCCGTATCAGTGTCGTCCAACATCGCAGAAGGCAGCGCGCGGTTCTCGAAAGCAGACTTTGCGCGTTTCATCGAGATAGCGGGTGGTTCGGTATTTGAGGTAGTGTCCCAGTCGTTCATTTCCCGCCGGCAGGGTTTCCTCGCCGAGGCGGATTTCGGCGTGCTTTACGCCGCGGCCGAGGAGCAAGGCCGGATGCTCAGCGGCCTGCGGAAGTCCCTATTGGAAGCGGCTTGAGACGCCTTCCGGTCCATCAACTATCAACTCCCCCAACTATCAACTTCCCCAATGAGCATCGAACTGAAAGGCGTCACGAAGAAGTTCGGCGATATTGCGGTCGTCAACCAGGTGACGTTTTCCGTGAAGGAAGGCGAGTTGATGGCCTTGCTCGGCCCGAGCGGCGGGGGCAAGACGACCGTGCTGCGCATGATCGCCGGGTTGGAGATGCCGACCGCCGGGGACGTGTTCATCCGGGGCCAGCGGGTGAACGATCTGTCCGTACAGCGGCGCAACATCGGTTTTGTCTTCCAGAATTATGCCTTGTTCAAGAACATGACCGTGTTCAAGAACATTGCCTTCGGCCTCAAGATCAAGAAATGGAAGCGGGCCGAGCTCCAGGCGCGCATTGCCGAACTGCTCAAGTTGTTCGGTCTGGACGGCCTGGAAGAACGTTATCCGCACCAGTTGTCCGGCGGGCAGCGTCAGCGCGTGGCCATCGCACGCGCGCTGGCGCCCACGCCGAGCGTGCTGCTGTTGGACGAGCCGTTCGGCTCGGTGGATGCGAAGATACGCCAGGAGCTGCGCGAGTGGCTCGTGACCTTGCATCACGATCTGAATGTGACCACCGTCTTCGTCACGCACGATCAGGAAGAAGCCTTGGAGGTGGCCAACCGCATCGTCATTTTCTCGGGCGGCGTCCTCGAGCAGGTCGGCACGCCCCGCGAGGTCTATGAGCAGCCGGCGAACGAATTCGTAGCGCGGTTCATCGGGGCGATGAATGTGCTGGAGCCGGAAGTGCGCGGGGAAGTGGCGCGCATCGGCGAACTGGAGTTTCCTGCGCCCGGCCATCCTGAGGGGGAGAAACTCCGAATCGGGTTCCGTCCTTATGCCGTGCAGATTTCCTCTGACCTGACGCGGTACCGTTATCATGCCGTGTTGCGGCACACGTTTTTCCTGGGAGTGCTGTTGCGGGTCGAGCTGGAGCTGCCCAGCGGCCTGACGATTCGCGCCCGCATGACCAAGGAGGAGTATGCCCATCAGGGCCTGGAGGACGGCAAAGAGGTCTCCTTCCAAATCCGCCAATACCGCGTGCTCGCCCGGGAAGCCGCCGCCTTGCCCCCGGAGAGCGAACTGCGCTATCAGCCGCCGCCCGTCCTCGGGGAGCATATTTAGGGTTGAGCTTTGCCCTGATATACCCACCCCCTCTGTACCGCCGCGCACCACGCAACACCCGTCACGCATCACGCACCACGTAGCGCCGACATCCCTTTCCGGCGGGCTCGGGCCCAAACCTGTCCGGTTAGAAGCAGAACCCGGCTGGAAGGGGTCCGAACGACACCAGCAATCCAAATCCCGTTAGGAAGGTGGAGGCTGGTAAAAAAGGCTCGCGAATTTCATGGAAAAAGGGCACAACACTGGTGGCGATGCAAAACCTGGATAAACGCAAAAGCGGCCAGCCCTTCCTCGATGTGTTCGTGCGGTGTGCGGAGGGGATTGGAGCGGGCAAATTGATTAGACGCGAGAGTCGTCAGGACAAGGAATTTCACTTTCAGAACTGGTTCAAAGCGCGGCTGACCGAAACGGGCCTGAACTTTGAGGTCGGCGGGCGAAATAGCTACCCGGACTTCCGCCTGGTCGCCACGAC
>Ga0187872_10000373_pt1 | contig 53811 bp, 34 predicted proteins | sample June2016WEW_16_4_FD_132973 | JGI IMG/M metagenome (GOLD analysis project Ga0187872, IMG submission 132973) | Peatland microbial communities from SPRUCE experiment site at the Marcell Experimental Forest, Minnesota, USA - June2016WEW_16_40 | ecosystem: Environmental > Terrestrial > Soil >...
CCCGTGATTTCAAGTGCATGGCCAGTCAGAAGTCTCGCCCTATCAAGCACTTCGCATGGATGCACCGCAACTGCGCCGCAGTTGGAATTGTTCACCTGTCAGGTGAAGACTTCCCGATTTTCGATTGATACCACTTCCAGCTCGAAGAGGCACTATTTCCTGTAAGGCAAGCAGGCACAGTAGTTTATGCCATATTTGGACAGACCTTGGGGGCTACCGCAGGCACGAAGACTACGGCGGGCGGCGGTGTGGAAGGTATTAAGACCATCATCGGAGCGGCATCATGCCGCAGAGAGACTTCTCAACGCAAAACCTTTCATTTTTGCCGCCCTCACGAAGGGGCGCAAGGGGGTTTTCGGCCCTTGCGCCCATAGTCGTGTCGGGTTCGACGCTACCGGCAACGGTTCTGAGGTCCGTTCGCCGGAGCCGTGGCCTGGGCGGACCACAAGGCTGGGGGGTACTTATACTATTTCTATCACACTGTCAAGTAGAGAGTTAGACCCATTGGCTTCCTCGGCTGAGGGCGAAGCCGCCAGGATGACTCAGTGAATAACAGCAGTCCTTGATTGAAAACGCACTGTTCCTGAAACGGAGGCACCCCGGCCCTCCCATCGGATGGGGGGGAGCGCGAGGGTGAGGGGGTGCGCATCCTCGGAATAGCGCATTTTCGAGCTGGAAGTGGTATGATACCCCAAGTCGCCTTCTCCCGAACATTTCAAAGGTCGAGACTCCAAAACAAGCGTCTCCTCAGACTTCAACTGCGCTTCTAGGTTCAAGCTCGTTTCAGGCTCGTTTGAGGCTTTCCACTTCTTTCTACCGCCCTGTCCCCCGGCCGGGCACCCAAGGCTCGCGGGGACGCTCGCCCTCCCGCGCTTCTTTGTGCCGCCCGGTCCGCGGGCGGGGCGCCGGCGGGGACCAGCCGCCGAGCGGCGAGACGTCCCGAGATGCCGGAGTTTAAGGCAGAGTAGTGCGCCAGGGTTGTCCAGGGTAGAGATTTGATGCAAAACAGGCGCCGGTTTCCCGGCGCCTGTTGTGGTTGCAACATTCGAGCCAATCAATACTGCAAAGGCCCCTGGAAGAGCCTGAAGAATGCTTTCGGAGAAGGCACTCCACCCTGCGATCCATCCACGGTCGGCAGGCAAGTTGAAGGAATCAGCACCCAAGTCTTGTTGCCCTGATTCGCCGTGTTGGGAATGGTGTTGCCATCACCATAGTAATTGTAATACTCCGGCAACATCCAGGGAAGTGTGTTGGTGTTTTCGAGAGCACTCACCGTTCCGAGTCCACAATCAACGGCTGGAAGCGTCCAATTCACCCAGTAAGGCGTGTTGGTGGTAACGAGTTGCACGCAGGAGTTCAGGGCGACCGTGAGCGTGTTAATGCTCCAGAGTCCAGTATTAAGACTCGAATCGGTCGTGAAGTTGTCATTTTCATTGGCGCCAGTAACGCCGGTGACCGAGATCGAAGCCCAGTCCTCGTACTCTCCTTCGCCGGCGCCCGAGTTGGGCTGCAATCCGAAGTAAGCGACGAGCGGATTCTGGAAATCGGTGGCGACATTGGGGTCCGCGATGGTGAAGGACCCCGAGTTGCCACCCGGGGCGGTCACGGTGCCCGCGCCGGAGTTGGTGAAGGTCAGCGTCCAAGTGCCGACGGCGGTGGTCGAGTTGGTGATCACAAGGGCCGTTTGATCCGGATTGGAATTCGGCAGATTGGTTTTCCACAAGACGCTGGCGGTGGCGCCGCCAGTGCCATAAGGCTGGATATCGAGCCAGAGGGCGTTGGTGGCCTGATATTCAACATACTCGTTGTTATACATGCTGCTGGAGCCACCAGAGACGGAATTCACCGGGACGAGGAAGATATGGGTCTGATTGATGCTGGCCGGGTAGTCCAAAAGGGTGAACGAATAGCTCACGGGATAAGTCCCGCCGATCCAGGATTGGCTTTGATCAGCGGTGGCCAGCTCGACCCGATCATAGGTATTGACGGTTGATCCGGCAAACATCCGCAGGGCGGGAGTGGCTTTCTGGATAGCCAAGGTGGGCGGCGCGGGCATGACATAATTGGTCGGCGCGGTAAACTCGATATTGTCCACCCAGAGGGTCGAAGCCCCATTCAACGGGTTGCTGCCATACCAGCCACCATCAATTTTGATTACTACATCGTTGATGGCAAGCAGATTGGCGTCGGTGTTTATACTGATCGGAAGGTTCACATGGACCCAATTGGTCGTGCCGGCCGAAACTTCGAGAGAACCAAACCAGTCCTGACTGGAGCCGTTAAGCTGCATGCCGAATTGCAAATGGCCGTAGTTGGTGACGCCGCTGCTGCTGTTGACGGTGGTGGCGGAACTGGGGTCAAAACGCACGTCGCACTGGAAGCTCGTCAAACCGTTGGTGTAGGCACTCAACGGCGGACTGATCCCGTTAAATCCGTCGATGACGGCGTATTGGCCGGGGAAAGTCGCGAGGATTTTCAGGGAGCCGGAACTTGGATTGTTGTAGGCATCGCTGGTTGAATCCCACACCAGACTACTGAAGGCGCTGCCAAAGCCAGGCCAGGCCTCCCAAACGTTGGTGATCTGGCCAAGGTTGTAGTCGTTCGCGCCGACATATCGATTGGTGGGTCCGTAGCCAAAGGAATTGAATGCGTCTATAACGTAAGTAGTCACCGGCACGGTCACGAGATTGGTGTTGATGCTCGGAGCGGCGCTGGTCGGCGAACCGTAAAGCGCCAGCGCGAAGAACCGCGGCGCACCGCCGGCCAGACCACCACACTGATTCAAGGTCACCCGCGGCACAGTGAGGCTCGCATCGTGGCTGGCCAGGGCTTCGCCGCCGGGATCCACCGGGCTGCCACCATTGCGCTGCCAGTTGAAACCGCTGCCCGTTGGAGTCCAAATCTCAACGGCGTAGGTGTGGTTAGCACCCAGCACAACTTGATCCAGGGTATGGGGACCTTCGCTTAAATTATAAAGAACCTGGTCGGTTCCAGCTAATGTATTGCTGAGAGACAAGCCATTGCCGTTGCCTAAGAGATCGCCATTGGAGACGAAATCATAAGTCGCGCCCACGCCCAGCAATGGAGTGCCACTGGATGAAGTTAGAGTAGCCGTTACGTCATACAGATGGATGGAACTGTTGTTTGGCTGAGTAATGCCCAGGATTGCTATGGCAGTCAACACATAGTTGGTGTTGGGGATGGTCAGCGAACCGGCACCGTTAGTGATAGTGAAGGTTTCGCTGAGGACGGTGTTGGAGGCTCCCGATGCGGCGCTTGGCTGCCCCTGACCGGTAGTGGCCCCGCTCAAGCTTGCCGACGGGATGGACACATAAAACGGGTTCTGGCCGTTTACGGTGTTCCAACTGGTGATGGTGGTTGAGTTGACGATGGTGAGATCGGCTCGCGCCGTTGCGCACAAGGCGAGAACCGCCAATCCGGCAAGGATGCCGGCCGTTAATGATTTGATGCATGTTTTCATGGTGTTGGGGAATGATGACTGTATTTCTATAGTTTACTTTGGTGCTTTGCTAATTGGTTTAATTTATCAGGAAATCGAGCGCTTTGCAATGGACGAAACTACTATTCAGATGAATGATTTACGGTTCAGAATGGAGCGATGCATTTGGGCGGGTTGGCCTGTTCAAGAAGTGGATTCAATAAAAGTAACTTTGCTGGCCGCCGTTGCCGGTGAACTGCCAGGAGATCTGATGCGGATTATGTGTCACCACATGGCCGTCGGCATAGCCGACATTGATTGAGGACAAGACCCCGTTGTAAAAATGGGCGTCCGTATTCGGGATGGCACTTAAATTGGTTGTCGTCCCCTCAACTTCGGCTAAATCACTGATGATTGGCTGGGTCGAGACGGTGAGGTCACTTATTTTTAACGGCCAGGGAAGCGCGCCGGCCGGGGCGGATTGTGCGGTCCCGTTCGGCACAGGAAACCAAGCGCCGCCATCGAGAGTTGTGGTCCGCGGCACCCACCAATCGTGCAACAGTTTTCCATACCCCCCGTTGACCGAGCGCCCGGAAGGGGAGGTGAACCATTGATTAAGCTGGGCGAGTGTCGAAATGCTGGAATGACTGGGAACACCATAGAGGTAAAACCAGGCATTGGCGGCCGCCAAATCGGCCGGTCTGACGGGGCAAAAGAACATTTGCACACTCATCCCATAATTCCCCAGATTGGAGAGGAAATTGGTGGCCACGTCGGTCGGATTTCCGCCGGCCTCGCTGGTGGGAAAGGAGGGCATGCGGCCTTGCGGATCATCCGCGGCATAAACATTAGCCATGACGGTCCATTGCTTGAGGTTGGAGGTGCAGTTTATCACCAGGCCCCTGAATTTCGCTTTTGACAAAGCCGGCAGGAGCAGGGCCGCGAGAATCGCAATGATGGCGATGACGACCAGCAGTTCGATGAGCGTGAAAGCCTTGGGGAACTTCGGCTCTCTTTTCGCTCGAAGCAGTTTTGAACATTGGGCGGACAGGTTTTTTAACATAACACAGACTTCAGGCTTGAGAATAGAGAACACTGTTCTTCGCACGGAAGAACCGATGGTTCGCGCCGCCAACAGACGGCGCGGTTGAGGTCTTGTGGCCGGCGGGGGCTGCGCGCGGAGCGACCAGCAGGGACGCGTTTTGCTCAGGCCCCGATGCGGCGGCACTTCGGGAAACGACGGCCATGGCCTTGGAATTACGAACCGCTTCCTTGGCCCTCTCCGGCAGCGACCGGTACTGGCTGGGAGGGATGCGATGCACGGATTTGAATACTCGTGAAAAGTAAAACGGATCTTCGTAGCCCAATTCCTCGGCCACTTCTCTCACCGTCACCGTGTTCGAATCAAGCAATTGGGAAGCGCGCCACATCCTCAGCCGGATGAAGTAGTCGATCGGCGCGCAACCGGTGAAACGCTTGAACAGGGCGAAATAATGCGAGGGGGATACATTGACCGCCGCCGCCAGTGTGGCGACATCCAGCGGCTGGTCGAGGTGTGCGACCATGCAAGCGATGCTGCGCCAAATCTTGCGACGGGCCTCGGTCTCCGCGTCCGACGCCAAAGCGGCAGGGGCGGCCGCGGGGAGTTCAGGCGGGTTTGCGGCACTCGACGGCCAATCTGACGGGGCCACGCATGAAGATCCGAGGCTGTGTCTTTTCATGTCGTCAGGCGGGTGGAATTAGTTCGGCTTCCATACAAAATCGGCCACTGTGAATCGTTTGGGCAATAGTTCAAGCTCATGCGATGGAGGGCGCGCCAAAATGCTTCTGGAGAACCAAGGTGATGGTGCCGCGAAGGCGAGGCTGCTCCCGGGGGTCGGTGGGGAGGATGCGGGTGACCGGGTATGGCAAAGAGCGGCGTTTGAGAGGTTCAGCCACGATGGGGCCGACCAGGTCCCAGGCCCGTGTGACTTCTCCGACCACCACCAGCACCTCCGGGGCCAGCCCGGTGACCAGCATGGCAATCCCTATTCCCAAATGATGGGCCATTTTATTGAGCGCCTGACAGGCTTTGGGATCGCCGCGTTCCACCAGCCGCAGCAGGTCGGAGAATGGCACCCGGGCCATGTCGCTCTTGGAACCGACCTCGCCTTTCCGGACCGAGCAAGCCTCGGCGTAGTAGCGCACGGCGGCAGAATTGGACCCCAGCACCTCCCAGCAACCGCGATTGCCACAGCGGCAGTTCGGACCGTCCGGCAACTGCGGCACGTGGCCAAATTCTCCCGCCGCCCCGCTCGAGCCGCACACCAACTGGCCGTTCATGATCATCCCGACGCCGATGTCGTCCGAAACCGTCACGGCTACCAGGTTGCTCACGCCATCCATGTGGCGTCCCGACCATAATTCCGCCAGCGCGCAAGCATTGGCCGCGTTCTCAAGTTTCACCGGCAGGCCGGTGACCCGCTCGAGGGGCGCCTTCAAATCCAAATTGCTCCACCCCAGTGTCGGCGCAAACATCAACCGCCCCGTCGCGGCGTCAATGCGGCCCGGCAGGCTGATTCCAATCCCTTCGTAAGAGCCCTTCGGATGTGCCCGGATTAAATCCATGGTTCGGCGGCCCAGGCGGGAAAGGAATTCCACCGGATCCTTGGCTGTGGGAATAGACTCTTGTGCCAGAAACCGGCTGTCGGTGCTGGCGACCGCCAGAGTCGTCATGTCGGGCTGCACATCCACCCCCACCACGCGGCAACGTTCCGCGTTGAGGTGCAAAAAGGTCGGCTTGCGGCCCCGGGGCAAATCTCCCCTCTCACCCTCCCGCAGCCACCGATCCGTAATCAGCCGTTCCGCAATCGCCGAGACCGTGCTCCGCTGCAACCCCGAATAACGCATCAAGTCGGCCCGGGAAAGCGGCTGGTGCTTGCGGACCAGATTCAGCACGATCCGGCTGTTGATGTCGCGAATCGTTTCGCTGGTCGCCAATTGAAAATTGCTCAGATCAATTTTGCGCACGGTGGCACCACACGTAATTCGGCTTAAGTGCCGATTTTGTTCGTAATCGAAACTATATCGGATTTAACGATGCTGTCAAGGGTTTCCTGCAAAAAATTGCAACAAAAATCGCGGCCCGGACCGGTCAAGCTAAACCGTTGTCCAACAACCGGTTCGGTTCGGCCTTTCTCCCGCCGCTGTGTGCATCATAATTGAGATAAGAGGCGCCGCTTTTGGAGCATGGTCCATGCAAATCGTAGTATTGTCCATTCCGTGGCGAGTCGATGTTCAGTTTAGTGGGACGCATCTTGAGGCACTTGTTGAAAGACGAATTGGCCATCGCAGCGCTCGTTGTGTTGGCAGGTCACAGCCTGTGGGCCGAACCTCCTCGGCCGCCGCCAAATTATGCGGCGCCGCAATACGACGAAGACAAAGTCGGGAAATCCTACGATGGACAACAGGTCCTGAACTTTGCAGGACGGGAGTTGGGCCAGGCTGGCGCTCAAAGCCAAGTCAAAGCTTCCGGGGCGTTTGCGACGGGGCATTACCGGAACTTGTTCGTCGAGGCCGGTCACTCGCCGCAGGAGGTGTCCGCCAAGGTCAATGCCGCCTTCCAACAGTTGTTCCACGGTGATCCGGCTGTGCGGGCAGTTTATTTCCCGGCAGGAACAAACGCGAGCGGTGCGATGGCTTACATTTACGACCTCGGCAGCAAGGACGTGCGTTCCGAAGGCATGTCTTACGGGATGATCATCGCCGTGCAATTGAACAAGAAAGCAGAGTTCGACGCGCTGTGGAACTGGTCCAAGAGCTATATGTATCACACGTCCCCGAAACATCCTGCGTGCGGATATTTTGCCTGGTCCATGGCGACCAACGGCGGGCCCAACGACGAAATGCCGGCGCCTGACGGCGAGGAGTATTTTGTGACGGCGCTTTACTTCGCCTCGGGCCGATGGGGTAACGGCAGCGGCATTTGCAACTACCGGGCCGAAGCCGACCGGTTGCTTTTGGACATGCGGCATCGCCAACTCATCACTGGTCCGACGGTCAAAGGCATCATGACGGCTGGCGCTGTTTTTGAAGCAAACTACAAGATGGTCCGCTTCACCCCGGACATTGTGAACTGGAATCACACCGATTGTTCCTATCATCTTCCGGCGTTTTATGAATTGTGGGTCAGGTGGGGGCCGCAAGCCGACCGCGCTTTCTGGGCCGAGGCCGCGAAGGCGAGCCGTGATTTCTTTCAGCGCACGACGCATCCCGACACAGGCCTGGCACCAGACTATGCCAATTTCGACGGCACGCCGTGGGCCGCTCCATGGAACCCGCACAGTGCCGATTTCCAATACGACTCGTGGCGCACCGCGATGAACTGGTCCGTAGATTGGGCGTGGTGGGCCAAGGATGTTGGCGAACCCCAATTGAGCGACCGGCTGCAGACGTTCTTCGAGTCGAAAGGGATTTCGTCTTACGGCAACCGATTCAAGCTCGACGGCACTCAGTTTGGCAACGATCATTCGACCGGACTGGTGGCAATGAATGCCGTGGCCAGTCTGGCCGCAACGCAGCCGCGCGCACGGAGATTCGTCGAGGCACTCTGGGAAGCGCCGGTTCCCTTCGGTCAAGGGCGATATTATGACGGCATGTTGTATCTGCTGGCGATGCTCTACTGCGGCGGGGAGTTTCGTGTCTGGCCACCGCAATGAACCGAATTCGGCCCGGGCAACTCCGTGCCGAACATCACCCCATGCAACCGGATGCATTTATGAAGACTCACACTGTCCGCCTGAGCGAGGCACTTGCGATCGTGCTCATGCTGCCGCTGGTGGCGCCGCTCGACAGTCTGGGCATTGGCCAGGCAAAATATGTCGAGAGCGTGCCCAGCGAGGGCAGTTTCAGCATTGCACATGACAAGATTGCCGCCCCGGTTTGGGTGGATGCGAATGACCATGCTGGTGTCGTTCGCGCGGTGAACGACCTGCAGGCAGACGTTGGGCGGGTGACGGGGATCAGCCCGGTGGTTACGCATGAAGAAAAAGAGCTGAGGTCGAATGCGATTATCGTCGGCACAATTGGCAAGAGCCGGATGATTGACCGACTGATTCGGGAGCGGAAGATCAACGCCTCAGCGATCACCGGCAAGTGGGAGTCGTTTCTGATTCAGGTTTTATCGCAACCGTTGCCCGGCGTGGCCAGCGGCCTGGTCATCGCCGGCAGCGACAAGCGGGGCACCATTTACGGCCTATATGATTTGTCGGAGCAGATGGGGGTGTCGCCGTGGTATTGGTGGGCCGACGTGCCGGTTCGGCACAAGGACGCGCTGTTTGTGAGAGCCGGACGGTACGTTCAGGGTCCGCCGGCAGTCAGGTATCGCGGCATTTTTTTGAACGACGAAGCCCCTTCGCTCACAGGCTGGGTGAAGGAGAAGTATGGAACCTACAACCACCAGTTCTACACGAACGTTTTCGAATTGCTGCTGCGGCTCAAAGGCGATCTTCTTTGGCCCGCGATGTGGGACAACTCGTTCGACACGGACGACCGGCTGAACCCGAAGCTGGCCGACGAATTCGGCATCGTCATGGGCACTTCGCACCACGAGCCGATGATGCGCGCTTGGAAGGAATGGGAACGCGCGGGCCACGGCAAAGGGACCTGGGATTATTCCAAAAACGCGGAATCGCTCCGCGCCTTTTGGGAGGAAGGCGTTCGCCGCACGAAGGATTACGAGGAAGTGATCACGATCGGGATGCGCGGCGACGGCGATGAACCGATGTCCGACACGGAAAGCATTTCCCTGCTCGAACGAATCGTCGCCGATCAGCGCCAAATCATCGCGCGCATCGCGGACACGAATGTCCCTGCCGTGCCGCAAGTCTGGGCGCTCTACAAGGAGGTGCTGGGTTATTACGAAAAGGGAATGCGCGTGCCGAACGACGTAACACTGCTCTGGTGCGATGACAACTGGGGAAACATCCGCAGACTTCCAACTCCCGAGGAGCGAAGCCGCGTCGGCGGCGCAGGGATTTATTACCATTTCGATTACGTCGGCGGACCGCGCAATTACAAATGGCTCAACACGGTTCCGATCACAAAAGTCTGGGAACAGATGAACCTGGCCTATCACTATGGCGCTAACCGGATTTGGATGGTGAACGTCGGCGACCTGAAACCCATGGAATTCCCAATCGAGTTTTTCCTCACCTGCGCCTGGAATCCGGAGCGATGGTCGAAGGATGAAATCTCCGAATACACCCGGCTCTGGGCCGAACGGGAGTTTGGGCCGGCCCACGCGCCGGAGATTGCCGACATCGTCTCCCAATACACAAAACACAACGGCTGGCGAAAACCGGAATTGCTGGAACCCGCTACGTTCGACCTCAACCATTACCAGGAGGCGGACCGCGTGATGGCCGGCTGGGATTCAATCGCCGGGCAAGCGGAAGCAATCTGTCGCAGCCTCCCCGAGAACGCGCGCGACGCTTTCTACGAACTGGTGCTTTACCCAACAAAAGCCTGCGCAGTGGTGAATGATCTTTATATCACCGTTGGGAAAAATCGGCTGTATGCCAGTCAAGGCCGTGCCAGCGCGAACGACCTTGCTGCCCGCGCCCGCGCCTTGTTCAAGGAAGACGCGGATTTGTCGGGTTACTACAACCGTACGGTGGCGCGCGGCAAATGGAATCACATGATGGATCAGACGCACATCGGTTACACCTACTGGCAAGAGCCGCCCTCGAATAGCATGCCAAAGGTCGCGGAAGTCAAGCCGTCAGCCGCACCGCAGATGGGCATCGCCATCCAGGGTTCAACCTCTGCCTGGCCTGGTGAAACCAATGAGCCGGTTCTTCCCGATTTTGACCCCTACAACCAACCTCGCCGCTACGTTGATGTCTTCAACCGCGGGCAGCAGCCGTTTTCATTTACCGCCACCCCCGGTTCCCCGTGGATCGTGTTGAGTTCGGCACACGGAACCGTGGACAAGGAAGAACGGCTTTGGGTGAGTGTGGATTGGGACAAAGCTCCAAAGGGTTCCATCTCGGGGTTGGTAAAAATAACCGGCGCCAGTGCCGAGCCAATCGCAGTCAAGGTTCACGCCTCGAACCCACCGGAGCCCGACAGAGATTCCCTGAACGGCTTCGTGCAAACCGACGGGTATGTGTCCATCGAAGCGGAACATTATTCGAAGAAAGTCGATGCGCCAGCGGCCCGCTGGGAGAGAATCCCCGATTTCGGCCGAAGTCTCTCGGGCATGGCCGTCTTTCCGGTGACCGCCCCGAGCACCCTGCCGCCGGGAGATTCCCCTCGGCTGGAATACCAGATGTATCTGTTCGATCAGGGCAAGGTCGAGGTGGAAGCCATTATCGCTCCCACGCTGAATTTCGTCCCGGGGCGCGGACTTCGGTTCGCGGTGTCGTTCGACGACGACCCGCCGCAGATTCTGCCGGCGGTCCCGCAAGGCTATGCCGCCGGCGACGGTGTGCGTGACTGGGAAGAATCCGTGAGAGACAGCGTCCGCAAAGTTAAGTCAACCCACACCCTCAACAAGCCGGGCTATCACACCTTGAAATTCTGGATGGTGGATCCGGGCGTCGTGCTGGAGAAACTGGTGGTGAATCTTGGCGGTGTGAAACCCAGTTACTTTGGGCCGCCGGAGAGTTACCACAATCCAGCAACCACAGCCCCTGCCGCGGCCCCTGGTCGTGGGGGCGGAGGTTTTGGCGGGGGGAACAACGCCGCCACGGCGCAAGACCACCAGAGGATGATGGATCTTTTGCACATCACTTCCCTCCGGAGAGGCAGGGACGGCAGTAACCCTCAGTCGCCCTACTACGCCAATTACGATGAATCCAAGGCAAATCCCTTTCCGAACCTGCCGGACCCACTGGTGTTGAAGGACGGGCGGAAAGCCACCACGGCGGAAATGTGGTGGGATCTGCGGCGCCCCGAAATCGTGGAGGATTTTGACCGGGAAATCTATGGCCGAGTCCCTGAGCACACGCCCAAGGTGAACTGGGAAGTGACCAGCACGACCAGCGAAACCAACGGCAATGTGCCGGTGATCACCAAGCACCTGCGGGGCCACGTGGATAACTCGGCGTGCCCGGCTATTAGCGTCAACATCGAGCTGAGGTTGAGCACCCCGGCCAATGCGACCGGCCCGGTCCCGGTGATTATGCAGTTTGGTTTCGCCGGGTTTGGAGGCCGCGGTCGCGGCGGCTTTGCCGGCACAAACGCTCCCGGCGGAACCAACAGCTCAGGCCGCGGAGGTTTTGAAGGGGCTGGCAGCGGCGGGCCGAGCTGGCAACAACAGGTTGTAGCCAAGGGCTGGGGCTGCGCCATCCTCAGCCCTAACAGTGTTCAGGCCGACAACGGCGCGGGGCTGACGCAGGGCATCATCGGCCTGATGAACAAGGGCCAGCCCCGCAAGCCGGATGATTGGGGGGTGTTGCGTGCCTGGGCTTGGGGCGCCAGCCGCGCCTTGGATTATTTCGCGACCGACAAGGCGGTGGACGCAAGGCGGGTCGGTCTCGAGGGCCATTCGCGTTATGGCAAAGCAACGATTGTCGCCATGGCCTATGACCCACGCTTCGCCATCGCCTACGTCAGTTCCTCCGGCGAAGGCGGCGCCAAGCTTCACCGCCGCGATTGGGGCGAAATTGTCGAGAACGTCGCCGGAACCGGCGAATATCACTGGATGGCCGGCAACTTCATCAAATATGCCGGTCCGCTGAATTGGGGCGATTTGCCCGTGGATGCTCACGAATTGGTCGCGCTGTGCGCTCCGCGGCCCGTGTTTCTCAGTGCGGGCGCGACCAAGGGTGATGGCTGGGTGGACGCGAAAGGGACCTTCTTGGCCGGCGTTGGCGCCGGCCCGGTGTACAGGCTTCTGGGCAAAAAGGATTTGGGCGCAACCGAATTTCCGCCCATCGAGACCCCGTTAGTCGAAGGCGACTTGGCCTTCCGCCAACATAGCGGCGGACACACTGACGGCCCGAACTGGCCGACATTCCTGACATTCGCCGACCGGTATTTTGCCAAGCTCTCAACCGATGGCCCCGGTCCATGAGTCAACAAAACTGATGACTTGAGGCGCTTCGAAGCCCCGCTAGTCTCATAACCAAAAACACAATAACACAAAACGAATATGAATAACAGAACCCATTGGATCCATTGGACGCGCGGACCGTTTGTCTCGGTGTTCGCCGCTAGTCTGCTGATCGGTTGCCAGTCTAATAAGGACTCCGGCACCAGAGCGACAACGCCGGAAACGAAGGCCCCTCCGGTCGCCAAAGCCTCTCTAAATGTGGCCACCGTTTCGCCGCCGGCCGCCACTGAGCCCACGCCAGCGCGACCGACGGTACGCATTAAAGCCGGCACGACTGCCTCGTACACCGATTCCAACGGCAACGTGTGGCTGCCCGACCAGGGCTTTGCAGACGGCGAGACTATCGCACGGACCGGCGATTTGTTTATCGCCAATACGAAAGACCCGGCCCTTTATCGGACCGAGAGATACTCGATGACCGCCTTCTCGTACAACCTTCCCAATGGCAAATACACCGTGAAGCTTCATTTCGCCGAAACGTTCGAGGAGATCAACGGGCCGGGTCAGCGGGTGTTTTCGTTCAAGGTCCAGGGCCACGAGTTCAAGGATTTCGACATCTTCGTCAAAGCCGGCGGGGTGCAACGAGCCTATATCGAAACCGTGGACGTGGACGTCACCGAAGGGAAACTCGACATTGCCTTCACCCCCAACGTTCAGAACCCCGAGATCAACGGGATCGAAATCATTCCACGATCCTGACCCGGGATTATGAGGATCAGACTCCTGACCCGCTGGACCCGGTTCATTGCGATGTCCGCATCGATCTCCCTCGGAATTCCTTCGGCGCTTTCCCAAGGAGGTCCGCTGGGCCAATTTGAAGGCCAAACCGATGTCGGCGCACCCAAACTTGCCGGTTCGGCCAGTTACGCCGCCGCCGGTCAGGAGTACACCATTTCCGGCGCGGGTACCAACATGTGGTTTGGCCGTGACCAGTTTCATTTCGTTTGGAAACGGTTGAAAGGAAACTTCATACTTCGCACGAGAGTCGAATTCGTCGGAAAAGGCGCTGTTGGCCACCGCAAGGTGGGCTGGATGGTGCGTCCGACTCTGGATGCGGATGCGCCTTACGCGGATGGCGCGGAACATGGTGACGGCCTCACGTCCCTCCAGTTCCGCCGCAGTAAAGGGACGAACACGGAACAAATCGTGTTGTCCATAACCAACGCGGATGTTCTCCAGTTCGAACGAAAAGGAAACGCCTGCATTTTTTCGGCGTCCCGCTATGGTGAACCTTTTGTGAGCAGCCGGGTTCCTGATTTGGATTTGGGCGACGAGGTGTATGCCGGGCTTTTTGTGTGCTCGCACGCTGGTGATGTGGTTGAAAGGGCCGTCTTCCGTGACGTGCGAATCATTCGTCCCGTCAAAGAAGGTTTCGTTCCTTATCGCGATTACATCGGCAGTAATCTGGAAATTCTGGAAGTGCACAGCGGAAGGCTTGAAGTGATCTACAGTTCCACGCAGCCCTTTGAAGCGCCGAACTGGACGCGGGACAGCCAGGCGCTGATTTACAACGTCAGTGGACGCTCGGAAGGCCGGGGGCGCTTATGCCGCTTTGATTTGGCCACCCGAAAGCCTTCTTTCATCCAAACCGATCCCGCCAACCAGAACAATAATGACCATGTCCTGTCTTTCGATGGAACGATGCTTGGCCTCAGCGATCAAAGCCCCTCCCACGGAGGAGAGTCCCGGATCTTCACGGTGTCCATCGCAGGCGGAGCGCCCAAGCCGATCACCCCGCTAACCCCCTCCTACCTTCATGGCTGGTCGCCCGATGGGAAGTTCCTGGTCTATACCGGGGGTCGAAACGGCAAATATGACATTTACACCATCCCCTCCGACGGCAGCGCCCCGGAAACTCGCCTGACCGATTCCCAAGGTTTGAATGACGGCCCCGAGTACACCCCGGACGGCAGATACATTTACTTCAATTCAAATCGCCGCGGGAAGATGCAGCTCTGGCGCATGAAACCCGATGGTACCCAACAGGAGCAGGTGACTCACGACGATTACAACAACTGGTTTCCTCACGTATCTCCCGACGGCAAATGGATTGCCTTCCTGAGTTTTCCGAAGGACGTTGAATCTCAGGATCATCCCTTCTACAAGCAAGTTTACCTTCGGCTAATGCCTGTTGCGGGCGGCAGACCGGGGGTGATCGCTTATATCTACGGTGGACAAGGGACTATCAATGTCTCTTCCTGGTCGCCGGACAGCACGAGACTGGCGTTTGTCAGCAACACAGATATGCCATGAACATGAAATTGGCTTCCCGAAAACGCGAACCGCCGCAATCGCCAGCTTACAAAAACCCCCAGTTGCCCGCGGCGCACCGCGTCAAGGACTTGCTCTCCCGCATGACGCTCGAGGAAAAAGCCGCGCAGATGATGTGCGTCTGGCAGAAAAAATCTGAAACGCTCGTGGACGCTGAAGGCAATTTCGACTTGCGGAAAGCCAAAATCGCATTCAAACACGGGCATGGCCTCGGGCAAGTGGGCCGGCCCAGCGACGCGGGCAAGGGCAAAAACGCGCGCGGAATGGCCGAGTTGACCAACGCCATTCAGAAGTTCTTCCTCGAATACAGCCGGCTCGGGATCCCAGTCATGTTTCACGAGGAGTGCCTGCACGGGCAGGCGGCGATTGACGGCACCAGCTTTTCACAGCCTATCGGCCTGGCTGCGACCTTCAATCCCAGACTGGTCGAGCAGCTTTACACGATGACCGCCGAGGAGGCGCGGGTGCGCGGCACGCACCAGGCGCTTACCCCGGTCGTGGACGTGGCGCGCGACCCGCGTTGGGGCCGCGTCGAGGAAACCTTCGGCGAAGACCCTTTCCTGGTCACCGAACTCGGCCTGGCCGCTGTGCGCGGGTTCCAGGGCGATGCGTCGTTCAGGGACAAGAAGCGCCTTATCGCCACCCTGAAACATTTCGCCGCGCACGGCCAACCCGAATCCGGAATTAACTGTGCGCCAACCAATGTTTCGATGCGCCTGCTCCGCGAAACCTTTCTCCATCCGTTCAAAGCGGCAATCCAAAACGCCGGCGCCATCAGCGTGATGGCCTCCTACAACGAAATTGATGGCGTGCCCTCGCATGGCAGCGAATGGCTGCTCCGCGACGTGTTGCGCAAGGAATGGGGCTTCAAGGGTTTCGTCGTCTCGGACTATTACGCGATCTGGGAGCTGAGCTACCGGCCCGACACGCACGGCCATTTCGTCGCGGCCGATAAGATCGAAGCCTGCGCCCTGGCCGTGCGCGCCGGCGTCAACATCGAGTTTCCCGAACCCGATTGCTATTTGCACCTTGTCGAACTGGTCCGCCAAAACCATCTCAAGGAGTCGCAGCTCGACGAGCTGGTCGCGCCGATGCTGTTCTGGAAATTCAAAATGGGGTTGTTCGAGGATCCGTTTGTTGACCCGAACGAGGCCGAGCGAATTGTCGGCAGCGAACAAAACCGCAAGCTGGCCTTACAGTCCGCCCGTGAAACGATCACCCTGCTCAAAAACACGAACCACCTCGTGCCGCTCGATCCGAGTAAAATCAAATCCATCGCCGTCATCGGTCCGAACGCCGACCGCGAGTTGCTTGGCGGCTACAGCGGCCGGCCCAGGTTTTACACCTCGCTCTTGGACGGCATCAGGTCCAAGGTCGGTGACCGCGTGCAAATCCCCTATTGTGAAGGGTGCAAGATCACCGTCGGCGGCTCCTGGAACCAGGACCTGGTGACGCCCGGTGATCGCAACGAAGATCGCCATCTCATTGCGGAAGCGGCTAAAGTCGCCCGCCGTGCCGATGTGATCGTGCTGGCCGTCGGCGGTAACGAGCAAACCTCCCGCGAGGCCTGGTCGCTCAAACACATGGGCGACCGCACCACCCTCGATTTGGTCGGACGCCAGCAGGAGCTGGTCACCGCCATGCTCGCCACCGGCAAGCCCGTGATCGTGTTCTTGTTCAACGGCAGCCCCCTGGCCATCCAGCATCTCGACGAAAATGTGCCGGTCATCTTTGAATGCTGGTACCTCGGCCAGGAAACCGGCCACGCCGCTGCCGACGTCTTGTTCGGCGACTTCAATCCCGGCGGCAAGCTGCCCATTACGATCCCCCGCTCCGCCGGCCACTTGCCCGCGTTTTACAACTACAAGCCCTCCGCCCGGCGCGGCTATTTGTTCGACGATGTCTCGCCGCTTTACCCGTTCGGCTTCGGCCTGAGCTACACCACTTTTGGGTTCAAAAACCTGCGCTTGGAAAAAACGAAGATCACCCGCGACGCCGCGACACGCGCGCTGGTGGACGTGACCAATACTGGCAAGCGTCCCGGAACCGAGGTCGTGCAAATGTACATTCGCGATTGTGTCAGTTCGGTAACACGCCCGGTAAAGGAATTGAAGGGTTTTCAAAAAGTCGTCCTGCGCCCCGGTGAGACCAAAACCGTCGGGCTGGACATTACGCCGGAATCGCTGGCCTTTTACGACCTCCACATGAAATACGTTGTCGAGCCGGGCGATTTTGAAATCATGGTCGGCAACTCGTCCCGCAATGAGGATTTGCGCAAGGTGCTCCTGACGGTGACAAGGTGAGCCAAAACAATCCCAACGCATGACCGACCCGACGCAAAAGCTCTCCTTCGTCGAAAAGGCCGGCTACAGCGCCGCTGATGCCGCCGCGAACTTCGTCTTCATGACGATGATCCTCTTCCAGTCTAACTTCTACACCGACGTGTTCGGTCTCACCGCCGCCACTGCCGGGACCATCATTCTCGTGGCGCGCTTGTGGGACGCGTTCTTCGACCCGATCATGGGTGTCCTAACCGATCGCACCAATACGCGCTGGGGCAAGTTCCGTCCCTGGGTCTTGTTCACCGCCCTGCCCTGGTGTGTCGTGATGTACCTGGCCTACACCACCCCCACCGGTTGGACCGGCAAGGCGCTGATCGCCTACGCCACCATTACCAACATCCTGCTCATGACCATCTATTCCGCCAATAACATGCCCTACGCCGCCCTTGGCGGCGTCATGACCGGCAACGTGGATGAGCGCGCCAAACTCAATTCGTTCCGCTTTGTCTCGGTCAACGTCGCCCAGTTCATCGTGGGCGGTTTCACGCTGCCGTTGGTTGCCAAATTCGCGGGTGCCAACCACGACAAGCAACACGGCTGGTCGGTGACCATGGGCATATGGGCCGTCCTTTGCTTCGTACTGTTCCTCATCACCTTCTCCAGCAGCAAGGAGCGCATCCATCCCGAGCCAAAACAAAAATCTTCGCCGAAACAGGACTTTTCCGACCTGCTGAAGAATAGCCCGTGGGCGGTCATGTTCGTTATGACCCTCTTTCATTTTGCCATCCTGGCTTTGCGCGGCGGCGCCTACTACAACTACTACCATCAGTACGCCGATAAAGCCGCCCTTTACGACTGGCTCCAGTCACTTCACTTGACGGTCCCGCCTTCGGCCCCCGGCGCGCCCGCTTCCGGCGGCCTCCTGGAAACCTTGGGCTACCTCGTTCACGGAACCAAGGACAATCTGGCTCATTCCAACGTCGCCGATGTCGCCAACAGCATCATCAACATGCTTGGCACTGGCGTCACCATCATTGTCATCCTCCTTTCACCGTCACTTTCCAGGGTTTTTGGCAAAAAGGCCGTCGCCGTCGTCGGCTTCGCGCTGACCACCATCGCCTCGCTCGTCTTCTATTTCCTCAAGCCCACGAACGTCGGAGGCATGGTCGCCCTCACCATTATCACTTCGATCTGTTATGCCCCGACGATCCCGTTGGTCTGGGCCATCTTCGCCGACGTGGCGGACTACTCTGAATGGAAGACCGGCCGTCGCGCCACCGGCATCATCTTCGCGACCATTGGCTTCGCGCTCAAGGCGGGATTGAGCCTCGGCTCGGCGTCGTTCCTCTGGCTCATGGCCTTGTATGGCTACCAGGCCAACCAACCGCAGACCCCCCAAACGCTGGAAGGCATCCGCATGTGCTCCAGCGTCTATGTCGCCATCCTCTTTGCCATCTGCACGGTCTTGCTGCTGACCTACAAGCTCAACAAAGGCCTCACCATCCAGATCGCCCGCGAACTGGCCGAGCGCCGGGAAAAATTCGCCCCGTACACGATTCGCCCGCCTGGCGGCAACGACAAGTAAGCTCTCCTTTTTTGGTCAGGGCATCGGAAGCAGAGGGTCAAACGCAGATTTTCTCAAAGGCTAAAGAAAACTTGCTTTCATCTGTTTTTTTGTTCTCAAATGAGCAACATGAACGACAAACAACTGCTTGCAGCCATTCTGCTCACCGGCGCTCTCACGGCGCAGCTTGCCTTGGGAGCTGAAAACAGCACGGCGACCGTGAGCAAGCTGGTTATCCACGCGGACCAGGCGAAAGACACGATCAGCCGCAACATTTACGGCCATTTTTCCGAGCACCTGGGCCGGTGTATTTATGAAGGGATTTGGGTGGGCGAGGACAGTTCAATTCCCAATACCCGGGGCATTCGGAATGACGTGGTGGCCGCGCTCAAGAACATCAAAGTTCCTGTCCTGCGATGGCCGGGCGGATGCTTTGCCGATGAGTATCATTGGAAAGACGGCATCGGACCGCGGTCGCAACGGCCGGCCATGGTCAACACTCACTGGGGCGGGGTTGTGGAGAACAACTATTTCGGCACCCACGAATTCCTGGACCTTTGCGAGCAGCTCGGATGCGAGCCCTACATTTGCGGCAATGTCGGCAGCGGCTCGGTGCAGGAAATGCAGCAGTGGGTGGAGTACATCACGTTCGACGGCGTGAGCCCGATGGCCGAGTTGCGCAAGAAGAACGGTCACCCCGAACCCTGGAATCTGAAGTTCTTCGGCGTCGGCAATGAGAATTGGGGCTGCGGCGGGAACATGACACCCGAATACTATGCCGACCAGTACAAGCGTTACGCCACCTATGTCCGGAATTTCAGCGGCAATCAGGTTTACAAGGTTGCCTGTGGGCCCAATGGCGGGAACTATCAGTGGACCGAGACGCTGATGCGCCAAGCCGGCAAGCAGATGGCCGGGCTGGCGTTGCATTACTATTGCGGCAGCGGAAAGAAAAAGCAGCTCGCGACGGAATTTGACGAGGGCGACTGGTTCGCGCAACTCCAGCGCGCGCTCCGGATGGAGGAGTTGGTGACGAAGCATTCCGAAATCATGGATAAGTATGATCCGGACAAGAAGGTGGCGCTGATCGTGGATGAGTGGGGCACCTGGCACCTGGTGGAACCGGGGACCAACCCCGGCTTTCTCTATCAGCAGAACACGCTCCGTGACGCGCTGGTGGCCGGCGCGACGCTGAACATCTTCAACAATCATTGCCGCCGCGTAAAAATGGCCAACATCGCCCAGATGATTAACGTGCTCCAGGCAATGATCCTGACCGACAAGGAGAAAATGATTCTGACGCCGACGTATCACGTTTTCGAGATGTACACCGTGCATCATGACGCCAAGCTGCTTCCGTCCGAGGTTCAATCGGGGGATTACCAGTCCGGCTCGGACAAGCTTCCCCAGGTGAACGTTTCGGCTTCCCGCGATGAGCGAGGGAGAATTCATGTGACCTTGTGCAACCTGGACCCGAAAAATGCGGCTGAGGTCGCGTGTGACTTGCAGGGTGCGAAGGCCGCCAAGGTCTCAGGCCGCATCCTGACAGCTCCAGCAATGAATGCACACAATACCTTTGAAAAGCCGGAGACCCTCAAGCCGGCTGATTTCGCCGGGGCGCGAATTGCTTTCGATGGCTTTGTCGCCACGTTGCCGGCGAAATCGGTGGTCGTGCTGGAGCTTGAATAGCGGCGCATCTCCGACCGCGCACCCGGCGGGATTTCAAGGACGGTTGCACTGGTCGAGCGCAGATTTGCTGCCTGTCAGAAATCAAACTGGTCGATGTTATCTTTGTTGAAGATGAATGGTTTGCCCAACATGATGTTGTCGCCCTCGACCTGGAACTCACCAAGGGCGTCGGCTTTGAAAGTCTTGTCTCCGGGCTTGAGGGTGCCCCGCACGACGGCGCGAAGAGCCTGGCCGGAGGGATTGCTGGCGGTGGAATCCGAGTTCTTGTTGCAGCCGGCCAGAAGGGTGAGACCGGCGAGGGTGAGGGATCCAAGGCGGCGCCGCCCAAGCCGAAGCAGAGTCAAGAGCCAGGATTGAGCACAGACGGGGCCGGCGAACCTTGAACCTTGAGGTTTGAAACTCGAAAACAGGTGTCATCATGTGCCGGTTCTGTGTGTTGCTGCCGGGGGACTTTGCCAGCGGTGCCGCAGAGTCGCCAGTCTTTTCAGGAGCACCAAACCCGACAAGGCGGCGAGCAATAGGAGGCCGGTCAACATGCCGGCGACCTCGCGCGGTTGGCGAGTGTGAACCAGGCCGTTATTGAGCACGGCGATACCGCTGCGCCAGACGGCATTACGCTTGGGGCCGAGCCTTTGCGGTCAGTCATCGGCGAACACTGCGTTGCCGACGAGAAACAAAGCGCAGAACACGCCCAGATGAAAACCCCAGATCGGGTGCATGGCAGCAGACTGCTCGAACGGGCGGTGTTCGGCGAAGGGAGAAATGGATTTCTGGTGGTGGCGAAGCCCTTAACTCAAGGAGAGGATTCAGGATAAACGGGCCGTGGCAATCTGTCCGGGCTCTGCTGGAGGGCTTTGCCCAGCCACGCGATGGTCTGGCCGAGATCGGCCATATTCCTCAAGCCCTCTTCGTCTTTCTTGACTTCACCTTTGTCCAGGCCAAACCCCAGATTCCAGTAAGTCGAGCCCGGAATGATCGCCCCCGACATCAGAAACATGTGGTTGATGGTGTCAAAGGCGTGCGTGCCGCCCCCTCGTCTCACGGCCACCACCGCTGCCCCGATTTTTCTGCGGAATAAACCGCCATTCGCGACGGCCACCAGTCCGGCGCGATCCAGTAAGGCCTTCATCTCCGCGCTCACGTCTGTGAAATACGTCGGCGAACCCAGGAGGATGGCGTCGGCCTGGATCATTTTCTCCAGGCACGCGTCAAAGAGGTCATCTTGTTGCCCGCAGCGGGAATTCTTCGTCTTGAAGCATTGGTAGCAAGCCCGGCACCCGCGGATCGGCTTGCCCCCCAACTGGATGAATTCGGTAGTCCAACCGGCTTCGGTCAACGGCTCCAGCACCGCTCTGAGCAGTATTTCTGTGTTGCCGCCTTTGCGCGGACTTCCATTGATGGCAATCGCTTTCATACGTTTTCTCTGCGCTAAACTGTTGTGCCAAGAGGTTGCCTGTTGGCACAGAGCAGGAATGTCCTCCAGAAACCCCGATGTCAAGGCCGGGGCGAGTTTGGTTGTACCGGAGCTTTGCCCGGTGAGGGATTTCACCTGACCATGACCCCAGAAGGGCTGTCCTGACCGACCCCCATCGAGGTCAATTCGCACTCCCTGCCTCTTGGATTAGATTCTGATCGGTAAAGGCTGCGGAATTGGGGGTGGTTGTTCGACACAGGAATGAACGTGTGCGGGTTTGCCGTTCCTTCGCAGTGTGCGCATCCGGTTCATCCAAGTAATCTCGTAAAACTGGAAAACGTCAATCCCCAGGGGCGTTTGCATTTACATTATCCCACCAAAGGTAGGTCTTCCCGCTTGGCCCAGGCCCTGAGCCTTGTTTGCTCCAGGCATTGAATTGCACTGTCGTCACCAGATCAACATGCCCGTCCAAGGCCAGGGCATTGCCCCCATGTTTGCTGTGCAACAGGCCGATGCCCTCATATCCGGGATTAGGGTTGCTGTAGGGGGTGGACGGGTAATTAGACCCATCGTTGTATTCCTGGGCTCCCGGAACGCCCGGACCGCCCTCATTTTCATCCGGCTCCCAGATCAGATAACACAGCGGACTCCAAATGTCCGTGATCTTCATGGGGCTTGACCAGCCGTTGTCAGAGTATCCCACCACTGCGCCGTCCATGACATAGGAGGAAAGTTTGTTGTTGCGTCCGCCCGCAGCGGTCGGTGTGGTAAAGGTTGGGCTCATCATATCCACCGGGCAGAGGTAGGCGTTCGGGTTGGGCATATACTTGAACCACAGTCCCGTTTGGTTGGCCGAACTAGGGTTGATCTTCCAATAAGCCACGTCATAAGGGTTGGGCACCTGGCCGCTGGGAGCACCCGCCGGCAACGAGGCCGGGTTCATGCTGTAAAGCCAGCCTTGGGGCGCGTCCGCCTTGTTGCCGCCGTCCCAGTTGGGATTGGCCAAATGGTCGCTGAAATCATCCACATACATGCGGTTGGCTATTCCCAACTGTTTCAGGTTGTTGACGCATCTTGTGTTTTGAGCCTTGGCCTTGGCCTTGGCGAGCACCGGCAAAAGCAGCGCCGCCAGGATGGCGATGATGGCGATCACCACCAGCAATTCAATCAACGTAAAAGCGCGCCGATGGGAGGGACGGTTCATTTTCATAGATCACAGAATCTGTTAATAATCATAATTAATATTACCGATTCCAACGACCAAACCTTCACCGCGGCCTCTGACCCCGATTGCTTCCATCGGTTCAGTCGCCGGTTTGTCCAGCACTCAAGTCCCATTCTAACTGTTCCTCGAACCATAGCAAGGGGTTACTGGAAGGTGTGGTTGTATATTTGGCCGAATCCCGCCCAATGCGTGTTCAGTATTTGGCTTTGAGCTGGGTAAGCATCGCGGGAGTGATGGCAGCCGGGAGGTCGTCCTGGTAAAAGTAATAGATGCGAGTTCCATCCGTGTCCCAAGTGGTCAGGTAATACATCGTTTGGAACTTAATCCAGCGGGCTGAGCCGTCGGCGAAGACCTCGTTGCCGCCGAGTGGCAGCATGTTTGACCCGTGGTGCTGCGGGGTGTTGGAATAAATGATGTCGTCCCGGTCGGCGCTATCATTCGGCAGACCCCAGGAGCCATCGATCTTGCAGACGCAATCGGCCGCCAGGCACCAGGAGGCTTTGGCCAGGGAGACCTTGACCGGGCTGCACGAGTCGAACCGCCCGGCTGGATTCAACCAACTGGTGATGCCGCCGAAGTATTGGTAGCCGATGTCGTACTGGGGGTAAGACGGTTCGTAGAGCGGAAAGCCCGGACGGTTGGGACAGGTCCAAATGGAAGAGCCGTTGGTTTGCACTGTCAGCCCGGCCAACGTCGCCGACGCTGCGTCCGGCGGGTTGAGGCAGACTTGCACGAACATCGGCGGAGCCGAACCGGGTTCGTCGCGTGCTTGGATCACGTAATCCTGGTTGTCCACGGCATAAGAATTGGCTCCGATGGCCAACTGCCGCAGGTTGTTCAAGCATTGGGTGCGTTTGGCCTTCTCTCTGGAGTTGGCCAAGGCGGGCAGCAGCAGGGCGGCCAGGATGGCGATGATGGCGATCACCACCAGCAATTCAATCAACGTAAAAGCGTCCTCATGGGAGCGAGGCGTCGTTCTCATAGGTCCAGGAATCTGTTAATCATCTGCATTTAATATTGCCGATTCCAACGACCAAACCTTCGCCGCAGGCTCTGAACCCGGCTGCTTTCATCGGTTCAGTCGCCGGTTTGTCCAGCACTCAATTCCCATCGTATGCGAAGCCTGGAACCATTACAAGCATAAATATTGCCAGCTTAAAGGGCTTAGGGAATTCGATATAAACGATGATTATGCGGGTTTTACGGCGATGTGATCGAGGAAATCGGCCCCCGGCGCCGAGTGCAAGCAGATGTTGATGACCTTTGCCTTGTTCCCGACCATCGCCAAACTCATTCACGCCGATCTGCCCAAACACCCCATTGACGGCCTCGATATTGGGCGATTCCCTGACCAAGGTGACCGGCAAGGGCAAGCGCGAGCCGGGCCGCCTGGCGCAAAAGTAATAGTCGTAGCCGCTGACGGCAGTCGGCGCACTTCACCGACCCAGAGCAGATCATCGCCCGCTGCCGTCGGCGGCTACGGCTGGAATCCGCCCTGAGGTTTCCAAGCTGGGCCGGTTCAGGAGTTGCCTGGCCAGGCACAAATTTGAACTTGATTTCGGCTCCTGCGGAAGCGTCGCGGCCCCGCTGCTCGGCAGGCCGTGTCAGGGAATTCCCCGACAGAAAAATTCTGCTCTTCCTGGCCTCGCCTCTTGCTGTGTGGGGCTGTGCTGCTCCTTTGAATCTGTTGGGTACCTGAAGCAGCAACTCAAGGACAAGCTCATCGAGCACAAGCAATACATCGACAAATACGGCGAGGACATGTGGTGATGACTAGCGGTTGCTGCCGTTGAGCGACACCGCATTGGTCACATTGACGGCGTCGCGGCGCGAGCCGAGCAGCCAGTAATCCCATTTCGTCGTATCGAGCGAAGTGCTGTTGAACTTGTCGCCCCAGACCTGATAATAACCGGCGAGCGGCGCGGCGTGGGCCTGGAAGATGAGCAGCGCGCTCAACAACATTACGCTGAACTGTTCGAGGAGGATTGCTTATAAATCACGCCGTCTTAATGGCAAAGCGAGGACGCCAGCTTGCGCCAGCGCCCTCGCTCACCTCAACCCAACCATTCCCAAATCACGGATGAATCAATCGGAAGAACATCGACCCGTCGGCACGATTGATTGGGAACGTGACCGAAGTGTAGGCGGCCGAGCCGGCCACATTCACCCAATTGGTGGTCAGGCCGACGCCGATGGAGTTGGTCTGCTCCTGGAGTATCCAACCCAGATAGCCGGGCCAACTCAGGATAATATTCCCGGCGCTGACAATGCAGGTGATATTGGTCGGCGTGCTGGGGATGCCGACCACGAGGCTCAAGACGCCGTTGGTCGGATTGAAGCTGTAGGCCAAGCCCCCTCCCGGCGAACCGGAAATCCCGGCGAAGTTGTTGGAGTGCGAACCAGTGCTAAACAACTGGAAGCTGTCGCTCGTCGTCAGCGCGTTGGTATCGGACGTGATGTTGGTGACGGTCAGGATGCCGCCGTAATTGATGTTGCCGGTGACGTCAACTTGATCCTGCGCGAGGGAGCCGCCGGTCTTGTTGATGCGCATGGTGGCATTGCCTTGCAAGGTCAGGTTGTTGTTAATGGTGAAAGTGCCGGTGCCGCCGGCATCGCCCGCGCCGAGGCTGCCCCCCGGAGCGACCACCACCGGACCGACCAGGTCGCCGCTACCCGCCAGCAAGCCGTTAGTTACGAGGGTCGTGCCGGTATAATAACCGGAGCTGTCCAGATAAACAGCCCCGGGACCTTTTTTGATCAGACCACCGTTAAAGCTGTCGCCCGACTGCAAAGACTGGCTGCTGATGGTTACGCTGTAGCCATTGTCATCCAACACCAGGCCGTTGCTCATCACCATGCTGGAAACTTGGAGGAAGTCGGCGCTGTTAGTCACGGCTTGAAGGGTGCCGCCATTGAAATAGGCGATGGAGGTCGCGGGCGTATTGGTGGGCTGCACCACGGTGGCTTGCACCAAGCCGCCGTTGAGATAGAGCGTGCCGCTGCCCCCAGCATTTTGACCGAGCCACAAGGCCTGACTGTTGAGCACCTGGCCGCCATTGACAATCAAGGTGCCGGTGCCGGCGCCGACGACCAGGTTATTGGGATTGCCGAAAGTGTTGGCGGAACCGCCGCCGTGAATGACGGTGCCGCTGTTGACAATGAGGGTACCGTTGGCGTTGGTATTGCCGACCACCAGAATGTTGTTGGTGACGGCCAAGGTGCCCCCGGCGACAACCACGGTGGAGGTGCTGCCGGAGCCGTTAGCAATCCATGCCTGATCTAACGGGATGGACATCAAGCCACCGTTGGTGATGATGGTGGTGCCGGCGTTGAATATGTCTTCGACGGTGAACGCGGTGCCGTTGTTCAAATAGTTGCTTCCGCCAACCACCCAGGTCCCGGTGCCATTCTTGGCTATCGCAATACCGCCAAGGCCTGCGGTGTACTGAATAGTGCCGTTCCAAGTGCCGCCGCTGCTGCCGCCGACGGTCAGAACGACATCGTAGCCATTGTTGTTCTCCAGCACGCCCGAGCCGATGAGGTCGCCGGCAGTTTGATTGAAACCGGCGAGGTCGAGCGTGCCGCTCGGACCAATGACGACATTGGCATTGGGTGAGATGGCACCGGCGTTGGCAGCCACCAAGGTTCCATTGCTGATGACTGTATTGCCCGTATAGGTGTTGTTGGTCAGCTTCAAAGTGGCCGTGCCGGTGCCCAGCTTCTGCAAGCCCGTCGGACCGGAAATGGCTCCACTTCCACTGAAGGTGTAGGTTTTGCTGTTATTGCTGATGAGCAGGCTGGTCGGCCCGACGTTGGTATTGAGGATAACCGTGCCGCTGCCGGTGTCGTTGAAAGTTACTAAATCGCCGGGGACGACTGCTTGATGGTAGGTGGTTGGTGTGGAACCGAGCAGCCAGTTAGTGGTGGTGCTGATGTCCCACAGGTTCAGGTTAGCACTGTTGGTGCCGGTCCAAACGATGCCCGGGCCGGAGCTGGTGATCACGGCATACAAAGTGGAATTGGGGGCATTGTTTGAAACGTAACCGGAGGCGCCCTGGGGCAAGAGCAAGTTTGTGCAATTCCCGGAACCTTGGATGCCGGTATATTTAATAAGCGCGATCGTGCCGACGCTCTCAATGGGCAGGCTGATGGTATTGGTGCCGTTCAGGGTTAAGGTGGCGCAACTCAGCAGCGCGTTGGCCGGGTTGTTGGCCACGGTGGGAGACAGCCCCAAAATGGCGCCCGGCACGGTCGCGGCTCCGCTAAGCGTCAAATTGGCGAGGCTCGCGGTCCCGTTGAGGACTTGATTAATCGAAAGCGTCGCGTTGTTGCTGACCGTCGTAGGGCCTGCAATAGAGGCCGCGCTGGTCATTTGCATAATGCCGGCATTGACACTCACCGCGCCGGCAAAAGTGTTGCCGGTGTTGGCCACGAGCAAGGTGCCGCCATTGACATACACCGGGCCAGCAAAAGTGTCTTGGCTGTTCAAGTTCACGGTGCCGGCATTGACCACCAACGCGCCGGCATAAGTGGTGGAGTCGTTCAAGTTCAACGTCCCGGCCGTGTTGGTGATTGGGCCGGTGAAGGTGTTCGCGCCGTTCAGATTCAAGGTTCCGGTACCTTTCTTGGTCAGACCGCCGTTCCCGCTGGGGCCCGCGAGCAGCGGCACCAAAACGGTGACGTTGTAGTTGGACGAATCAATGATGGCGCCCCCGGCCAGAACATAGGCCAGTATCGTTCCGGTCGAGGCGGAAAACCACGCGTTACCTGGTGTAGTCCCAGTCAGAGGGGAGAAATTCGCCTGCAGCGTGCCGCCATTGAAGTTGAAGACGGCGTTGGTTCCCGTGCTGGAGGCAACGTCGTAGGTCGAGAGCGTGCCGCCGTTCAAGTTATTGGTGCCGAAAGAACCCGCAATACGCGCGATGTTGATGCCTCCCATTGCGTTGATCAGGCCGCCGCTCTGATTCAAGGTTCCGATGCCGTATCCGCCGACCCGGATGCCGGCAGCCGTCGTCAGGGTGCCACCGCTCATATTATAGACGCCGACGCCCGAGGCCGAGGTGCGCCCGCCGATGGCGCATTCTCCGACGCCAGAGTTGAGTTCGGTGATGGTCCCACCGGACTGGTTCACCGTGCCACTGGCCGTTGAGCCGGAGGCATTGGCGGACCCAACAAAGAAGGCGTTGACGGTCAGCGTCGCGGAGTTCGTCACATTCAGCGTGCCGGTGGAACTATCCAGGTCGCCCACATTGAAATCAGATGGGGTGTTGAGCGAGCCAGTGCCTCTTAAGGTGAGAGTGCCGGAGTCGGTGCCGCTTTGGCCGACATCGTCCCAGTAGCCACTGGCATTAGTAATGGACCCGCCTGAATCAATGATGACGGTGCCGCCATGTACGAACAAGCTGCCGGTGAACGTTTCCTTGGCTGTCAATATCAGGGTGCCATTATTGGTCATGTTGAGACTGGTTCCTGCGCCGCTGATCACACCCCCCCAGGCTCGCGGTGACATTGGGGGCCACACCAATAGAGGAAGCAGTGGGCATGGAAAACGCGCGGTTATTGGTGAGTCCACCATTGATCTGCAAAGTGCCGCCGTTGAGTGTCACCGCGCCGGAACTCGCTCCCAGCGCTGAATCATTGGCGATGATCACCGAACCGCTATCATTGATAAAAACGCCGCCGGTAAAGCTGTTGCTGGTCAGCAACGACAGGGAACCGGTGTTTGATTTTACCAGCGAAGTGACTCCCTTGATTCCTCCCGCCCCGGCAATGCTATAGGGCAAGGTGCTGTTCACCACGACCGGATAGGCATAATACCTGCCCGTCAGATTGATGTTGGTGGGCTGCGGATTAACGAAATCGTTGGTCAAGGTGTCATCGAACAGCACCGCGTCTCCCGCAATGACACCGTTGTTGGTGTATTGCCGAAAGACTGTAATTCCTCCCGCGAGGAGGTTCGTCCAGTTGGGGGTTGTGAGATCCCAAATGGTGCCGTTGACTCCGTTCCAGGCCAGGTCGTTGGGAATGGAAGTGACAATGAAATCAATAGAAAGATTACTAGTATTATTTGTCAGTGTGGCAGCCACTCCGGGCGGCGGAGAGAATTGGAAATTCGCGATGCTGGCCAGCGTGCCGGTGCCGTATTTGATCAGGGTATTGGTGCCGACCTGCAAGCCCGTCACGCTGAGGTTGATGACGATGTTTGAACCCGGGGCGGAAATGCCGCCGGCTGCATTGATGGGCGGAGCCGGGAGATTAGCCGTCGCCGAGCCGTAACTGAGATTGATGGTTGCGTTGTCCTGGAAGGTCAGGCTCCCGGCCGCATTGATGCCATTGGCCGTGGTGTTGAGCGTGAGATTCAAAGTCGTATTGGTTCCGACCACCAGATTATTGACCGGCAACGGAGTGCCGGAGGAAACGTTCGCCGTCAACACGGCGCCATTGCTGATGATCAAATTGCCGGGACTCGAGGGCACGCTCGTCGCAGTGTTCACGCTTAATGTTCCACCGGCCACGACCGTGTTGCCGCTGTAAGTGCAAGCTCCCGACAACGTTTCTGTTCCAGCGCCAATCTTGGTCAAAGACAGGGCGCCTCCGCCGGAATTCTGAATCGTCCCGCTGAACGTTCCGCTGTCACCATTCGCTCCTATGGTCAAGGTCGGCGTGCCGCCCGCCAACGTGTCCACCACTCCCGACCCGTTCAACCCGTTGATGGTGGCGCTGTAGCCGTTCAAATCCAAGGTGGCATTGTCCGTCACATCACCGGCGATGGTGTTCCCCGGGATGGCGTTGGCCACGCCCAGTTGCAAGTAGCCTGCGGAAATAATCGTGCCACCGGAGTAGGTATTATTGGCATTGCTTAAAACCAAATAGCCTGTCCCGACCGAGGTCAGGCTGGAAAGAGAATGGACGCCGTTAGTCAGGTCGGTGATCGGTTCGCCAATGAGGGTCGTGGCCGAGGCGTTGATCGTGGCGTTGGTGGCGAGGGTGATGCCGCCGTTGGAGTTGGTGAACGCGCAGCCTACGGTATCGCGCAATTGTATATTCGCGAGAAAAGTGATCTGGCCCGGGTTGAAAGTGGACGGGTTTCCCGGCAAGCAGGTGACCGAGTCCAACTCAACCCAGTTGGCGCTGCCGCTGGTTGTTGAGATGTACCAACTGCCGGTGAAACCGGAGTTGGTGCCCGTGTAAGCAACGTGATCGGGAGAAGTGGCTTCTGTATTGGTCAATATCACACTGTCTCCGCCCAATAATGGGCAATCAATGATAAATACGGATTGATCCGCCTGAATCCCGGAATTGCCGGCGATGGTCCAATGATTTCCGGCAATATGAACTAATTGTCCGACAGTGCCACCGCTGCGAACGAGGGCGCCGGCAAGATTGGTAAAGTTGTTAATCGTCTCGGTTCGCACCGCGCCGCTGCCGCCGCCAAATTTCTCCAAGAAGCTGCCGCTGCTGGTGTCCGTAGCCCCGAGTGTCAATGAACCACCGGCAAACACGTAGTTGCTGTTGTTGCCGGAAACGCTCGGCGTCCGTATGTAATAAGGAGTCCCGGTGCTGCTCGTGGTGTAGTAATCGTTGCCCGCGCTGGGGGCCTGTGAGTTGTTCCAGTTGCAGGCACTAATGAAGGAACTGCAGCCGCCACTCGAGTCAGCCGTGGTCAGGTAAACCGCGGCCCCGTGCGAAATGGCCGCGCCGGCCAGCAGCAGGAGACCGACGGCTGTGAATTTGAGGAGGTGTGTTTTCATTTTGGAAGTTGAGGTTTTCATAGGCTTATGATTTTGTGTAGTGGTTAACGGTAGTTTATTGGTTTCTGTTTGGTTTCCGGAGCAAGTCGTCCCTGGTTGCAGATGGCTTTGTTCGGCGCAGGCGGCGGCGTCTGCCAGGGCAGGCAGCCACCTTTCCCTGTACTCAGTTGCGGTTTCATAAAACGACGGTCGTTGAGTCAAGCTGCACCGATCACACGCTGGGCCAACCAGATCGGCGCAGATATTGAAAAGTTACCAGGGAAGCGCCCAAAGCGTCTATTACCCGAAAGGGTAAAAATACGGTGAGGGGGGGATTGCGGGCGAACGCATTCTACCTCATACTGTCCCGTTGATTGCGAAGATGCGCGCGCGTCCACAGTGTTTCAGGCCGTACCTTCTTTGGCGGGCTGCGTTGGCCCTGGTGATAGGGACAGCGTCGGCACAACCGGGGGAACCAGCGGCCACGGTTCTTCTGACCAATGCCGCTCAGGTTCGTGCTCTGACTACGGAGGAAGCCGCGCGGCATCAGGCGGTGCGCCTGCGCGGCGTGTTTCTCGGGGAGACGGAACCCGGCGGCCGGGGTTGTGTAATCATGGACGAGACGGAGGGCATTTACCTGCACGGGCCGCCCGGCCTGGCCTCCGAGATCAGCCGAGGAGATTTAGTCGAGGTTGACGGCAGAACCGACCCTGGCGGCTTCGCTCCGTTCGTGGTCGCGCAAACCCTGCGCAAGCTGGGGCGAGGACAAATCCCGGAGCCACGGCGAGTCATGCTCGGAGAATTAAGCGATCTGGCTCTGGATGCCCAGTGGGTCGAGGTGTCGGGGGTGGTTCGGAGCTGCGAACCCCTGCCGGCCAGCGAACTGCCCACGCCACCGCCCGGGACGCCGCCAGTGGCCGGCAGCGGGGCGCCCGGGCTGCGGCACGACCCCATATTCAAGATGGAGCTGGGCTCGGGCAGTGAACGCGTGGCCGTGCAGCTCAACGCCGAGTCGGCTTCCGAAGCTCATGCGGACGCAGAGGTCCGGCTCCAGGGGATTTGCTTTAGCCAGCACAACTCGAGCCGGCAATTCTTAGGCCCTTTGCTGCTGGTGCCGCGCGCGGTCCGGTTGGTGATTGAAAAGCCTCCGCCGCCGGCCCCATTTGACGCTCCACCGTGTCCGGTCGCCAGCCTCCTGCAGTTTGCCCGCCGCGGGAACTTGGGTCATCGGGTTCACGTGCGCGGCGTGGTGACGCACCATCGCCCCGGCGAGTTCCTCTGGCTGCGCGAGGGCGATCACGGGTTGCGCGTGGAAAGCAAACAGGACGAAGTCCTGCAGGCGGGAGACGTAGTGGACGTCTTGGGGTTTCCGGCTCGCGGACAATACACGCCGGTGCTGGAGGACGCCGTGTTTCGAAAACGAGGTTCCTCCGCGCCGCCCCAGCCCATCCGGCTGACAAACACCCTTGCTGCGCTAAAGCACGATGCCGACCTGGTAGAGCTGGAGGCCAGGCTCACGGAGCGGCACCCGATTCGGGACGGTTGGGGTCTGGCGTTAGACTGGGGCGGGGCGCCGACCGAGGCCCTGGTGCGGCTGCCTGAAGGAACGGCTCCGCCCGCGAATTGGCTTGTGGGCAGCCGCGTACGAGTGACGGGCATCTGCTCGGTGCTGACGGAGAAGAGCGGGCCGGTGAGCGGCATTTGGGAGCCACGCTCCTTCCAACTGCTGCTGCGCTCACCAGCCGATTTGAGCGTCATCGAACCGCCGTCGTGGTGGACCCACCGGCACCTTATGCTGCTGTTGGGAATGATTGCGGGCGGGTCGTTGCTGGCGACCGCCATCGTGATGGTGGTCGCCCGGTGGCGCTTGCGTGAACAAGCCACCCGGCGGGCGATGGCCGAATCCGAGTTCGCCGCCATTCTCTCGGAACGCAACCGCATGGCGCGGGAGATACATGACACGCTGGCCCAAGGGTTAGTGGCCACCTCGGTTCAATTGAGACTGGCTAAAAAGCAGGCCGGGGCCGGCCCGGAAGCGATGGCAAAACCTCTCGACACGGCCCAGGAACTGATTCGCGCCAGCCTGGAAGAGGCGCGTAACTCGATCTGGAACATGCGCTCGCACGTGTTGGAAACCAACGACCTGGCCGGCGCATTGAATGGCATCTTGAAACAATTGTCCAATGGCACCGGGATGCAAACCAGCCTCGAGGTGACCGGCAGGGCCCGCCGCTTTGCCCCGGTGATCGAGAACAATCTTCTCCGCGTCGGTCAGGAGGCGATTACCAACGCCACCAGGCACGCCCAGGCCAGACGCATCGCTGTCAGGCTGGAGTTCGCCGAGAAGCAGTTCCGGCTCTCGGTGAGCGATGATGGCGAGGGCTTCGACACGGCCCACCCGCCGTCGAGCGAAGGAGGTTTCGGCCTGGTGGGAATGCGCGAGCGCACCGCCCAGCTCAACGGCGAATTGAGCGTTCGCAGTGCTCCCGGCCAAGGCACGGAAATCCGTTTGTGGGTCCCGCTTTCGGGTGAGTGAGGCCTGTTCGCATGAAAAAAAGACATCCCATCCGTCTGATGCTGGTGGACGACCATCCAGCGTTCCGCAGGGGCATGGCCGCGCTGCTCAACAGCGAGCCGGACCTGGAGGTCGTGGCCGAATCCGGTGATGGTCGCGAGGCGGTGGAGATGTTTCGCCAGAAAAAGCCGGATGTTGTCTTGATGGATTTGCGCCTGCCTGGAATGGGCGGCGTGGAAGTGATCATCGCCCTGCGCAAAGAGTTTCCCCAAGCTCGCGTGATTGTCCTCACCACCTTCGATCTCGATGAAGACATCTACCGCGCCATTCAGTCCGGCGCCAAATCTTATCTCCTGAAGGACACCCCCGAGGATGAGCTCTCCGCCACGATCCGCGCCGTCCATGCCGGGGAGGAAAAGTTGCCTCCGAAGCTTGCCGACCGGCTGGCCGCGCGCCAGCAGCGCGCCGAGCTGTCGGAGCGAGAAAGGCAAGTCCTCCTGCTCCTCGTCAGAGGCCGCAGCAACAAGGAAATCGCCTCCGCGTTGTTTGTCACCGAGGACACCGTCAAAGCTCACCTCAAGACCCTCTTCGTCAAACTCCGCGTTCGAGACCGCACCGAGGCGGCGATCACCGCCATCCGTCAGGGGATCGTTCATTTGGAGTAAGCCGAAATTACCCGTACGAGTAGATGACCACTCCCCGCCTTGCGTGGTAGCATTGAGGCCATGTGTATAGGTACTGACACCGCCACGACCAATGGCACGCATCCGCAGAATGGGTGTTTTGTTCATTTCGTTGTCAAAATCGCTGCGCATTGCCCGACACTTCCTTGAGGATCTAAATGAACAGCCAATCCAAAAATGCATGGTTCGCTGTCTGCTTGTGCGCCTTTGGCCTGCCACTCCTTGCGGCAAATCTTGGTGCTGGTCAGATTCCAGCTCGGATTCCCGCAAACGCCTTTCGGCCCGTTGAGTTGTGGCTCGATGACCAGGGACAGCACATCAATGCGCACGGCGGCGGCGTGCTCCCTTGCAACGGGCTGTTTTACTGGTTCGGTGAACACAAGGTCGCGGGTAAGCTCGGAAATACGGCCCAGGTCGGCGTTCATGTCTATTCCTCCGCTGATCTTTACACTTGGAAGGACGAAGGCATCGCCCTGGCTGTCTCCTCGGATCCAACCAGTGAGATCACGCGAGGCTGCATCCTCGAACGCCCCAAGGTCATCTTCAACCCCGGCACGCGGAAGTTCGTTATGTGGTTTCACTTGGAATTAAAGGGTGACGGTTACCATGGCGCCCGCAGTGGCGTGGCGGTTGCCGACCGCGTAACCGGGCCATACCGCTACTTGTATTCCTTGCGCCCCAATGCTGGAGTCTGGCCCGATAACCTGCCGCGAGAGGAACGCCGCCGGTTGAGCCCCGAAGAACAAGCCCAACTCTTGAAATATCACTTCACCGGAGGGCCACCCACCCCCATGCCGTTCCCCGGCAACTTGCTCTGCCAGCGGGATTTCCAGGGCGGCCAGATGGCGCGCGACATGACCCTTTTTGTGGATGAGGATGGAACGGCCTACCACATTTACTCTTCAGAAGAAAACGGCACGCTCCACATTTCGCAGCTCGCCGACGATTTTCTCAAGCCGGCGGGCCGCTATGTGCGCGTCCTGGTCGGCCAGTTTAACGAGGCGCCGGCTGTCTTCAAAAAGGGCAACAAGTATTTCCTTTTCGCTTCCGGCACGACCGGTTGGGTTCCGAATCCCGGGCGCGTTTTCTCCGCCGACGCGATTTGGGGTCCGTGGACTTGCCTCGGCAATCCCTGCCGCGGGACGGACGCCCAAAACCAGACCACCTTCGAATCACAACCCACCTACGTGCTTCAGGTCCCGGGACATGCCGGCCAGTTTATCTTCATGGCGGATCGTTGGCGGCCGAAGAATCCGATCGACGGCCGCTACGTCTGGCTTCCGATTCGCTTCGATCACAGCGCGCCTGTGCTGGAATGGAAGGAGAGCTGGACCCTGGACATTTTCGATGTCCAAGCGATGGCCGAAAGGCCAAAAACCGCCCTGAACCAGTAGTGGTAAAACGGAAATGAGTTCCGTAAGCTCGTGCCCATGCACACTCAGCTAACGGGACGGCGGGCTTCCTCGGGGGTAAACCTCCGGGAATCTCTCGAGGCATGAACAATTTGAACTGGCTCGGAAGGGCGCTAGAGGTCTTTGCCTTTTGGGATCCTGGCAAACTGCCGTCACGAGAAGCGCGGCAGGGCGTTGGTAAAAGCAGGCGCTTCAGTGCTGTTGCCCGGCGGAACGGGGCGGGGCGTTCTTAACATATTTGTCGAACCATCTGAGCATTTCGTATAGCACGTGTTCCGTAGATTCCATGGCGACGTAGCCGTGGGATTCGTACGGCAGCATTACCAGACGTGCCGTGCCGCCGTTGCCCCGGATGGCTTCAAATAATTTCTGCGACTGCAGCGGTACCGTCCCCGGGTTCATGTCGGCTTCGCCGTGTATCAACATCAGGGGCGCCTTGATCTTATCCGCGTGAAACAGGGTCGAGACTTTCGTGTAGACCTCCGGCGCTTCCCACAGAGTGCGCCGCTCGCTTTGGAAGCCGAACGCGGTCAACGCCTTGTTATAAGCGCCGCTGCGCGCTATGCCCGCGCGGAAGAGATCGGAATGGGCGAGCAGATTGGCTGTCATCAGCGCGCCGTGGCTGTGGCCGGTGACGCCGATGCGGTCCCGGTCAACTTCGCCCAGTTCCACCGCTTTGTCCACCGCCGCTTTTGCGCCGGCCACCAGTTGTTCCATATAGCTGTCGTACATCTTTTCCGGATCGCCCACGATCGGAAGCAGCGGATTGTCTATAACGGCATAGCCGTCGAGGAGGAAGAACAACTGCAGCGGCCAGCCCAGCAAGGTGAAGTGCTGGGTGGAACCGACCACCTGGCCCGCCATTTTCGCGTCGCTATAATCCAGCGGATAGGCCCAGAACACCGCCGGCAGACGGGTGCCTTCCTTGTAGCCGGCCGGCAAATAAAGCGTGAATGAGAGGTCCACCCCGTCGGCCCGTTTATACTTGACCAACCGTTTGGTTATGCCGCGCAGCTCCGGCGTGGGGTCGGTCATCCGGGTGACGGGGTTGAGCGTGGAATTCCATTCCGGCTCGCCTTTTCCGGCGGCTTGCACGCGCCCGCCAAGAGTGCGCAGGAAGAAGTTCGGCGGGTCCTGCGGACTTTCCCGGCGGGTGATGAATTTGCCGGCGGAGGTGTCGTACCAGTCCGCGAAGCTCTCATAGGCCGTCTTCTCGCTGCGGAAGAGGCGTTCGGTTCTAAGCGTTTTTATATCCAGCTTGTCCAGGAACGGCCGGTCCCCGTCCGGAGAGGCGCCCAGGCCGCTGAGGTAAATTGCGTCGCGCTCCTGCTGCATTACGTAGAAGCCGTTCGGCAGCGCGCGGAACACAGGATAGCCGGGATGATTGTAGCGCTCGTCCGTGCTCATATCCCACATGAGTCCGGGCTTGGCTTTCAGGTCGTAGAAGTTTACCGCGTAGGTGCGTTGCCAGTGTTTTATGGGATTATATTCGGTAAACAGGGCCAAACCGTCCTTTTCGCCCCACAGGAAGCCACCGAAACGATCTTCAATGCGGAGGATTTCCTGCGGTTCAGCTTCGAATGGCGCCTTCAGCATCATGATGCGGTCGCGTGCGGACGCCTGGGTTTTCCAGTTGCCGCCGTCCAGCGCTTCAGCCCAGATCAGCGTCGCCGGCTCTGTGGCACGCCATGCGAAGTCACGCGGCCCGGTAGGAACGCCCCATATCGGCACGCTGTCGGCCAGCGGCAACGAGGCTATTTTACGGACCGTGGTCCCTGTCATGTTCCATATCTCGACTTCCCTGGGGAAGCGTGCGTGAGTGGTCAGGCAGGAATAGGGATGGTGCATGGTTTCCACCAACAGATGCTCTCCGTCCGGCGCAGGAATTAGCGAGGCATAAAGGCCGGGCTTGCCCGACATGACGGTTTTGCCGCTGACGGCATCAACGAGCAGGAGTTGGCATTGCCCATAGTAATCAAAGAGATCTTCATCATGCTGGTTTTTCAGGACGTCGCGCAGTTCATAGGTGCTGCTGGGGCCTTTCTCGCCGGAGGCTTCCTGTATGTCGGGTCCCGGAGGAGAGTCCGGCTGCCCTGGCGCAGGGCCCTGGTCTGGCGCAATGGCTTTGACCAGAAGGGTTTTCTGGTCCGGCAGCCACTGAAGTTCGTCGCCCAGCATAGGATTGAGCTTTACACCGGGAATTTGTCGGACTTCGGCGCTGTCCGCATCGCCTACCCATAGTTCTATGCAGTCCTGAGCAATATTGCTGAAGGCAAAGTGCTTGCCATCCGCACTCCAGTACGGAAAGCCGGCTTTCGCGTTCCTGGGCAGCGCGATATGGCGTTGGGAACCTTCGGGCAGCTTGACCAGATCATAAGCGTTCCAGTAAGGCGCGTCCTGAAGCCGGCGCGTTTTAGGGATAATGCGAGAACCCGCCATGCGCAGCATGGGTTCAGCCAAATCCGCGATTGGGGGATAGCGCACCCTGACGGCGAGCAGCATCCTCTGGTGGGTCGGGTCGATCACGGCATTGGGCGGCAAGGGGGCGTGCAGCACATCCAGCACGTTCTTGGGTGGTTTCTGATAGGCGGTTTCGGCCTGTGCGGGCCTGTTTGCGGCTAAGACCACCGCCAGGGCTAATGCAAAAGCGGCCAGCATTGTTTTTCGTGCCATAATATTTTCGCTGCATTTCACGCTGAACTATTGACCGGAGATTGCTTTTACCGCGCCACCGGTTATTGACACCGCGCGGGTGAGGGAGAATTGCTTGTCGCTCGCTTTCATGATGGCCGCATGGTGCCAGACGGGATGAGAGTATCAAGTGGCGATTCTTGGCCCGCCCCCAATCCGAACCCAAAAATTAGAGCCTGCTGTTCCCCGCCTTCTTCGGTTCAGCCCATCTGGCTGTTGCTGCGGGAAAGGTGTCGTCAGCGAAAGCATCTTGTCAGTTGGGTTTATCTTCTTCTAAAAGAGCCGGGCTTGCCGGATGGGCACGCTTTCCGCGGGTTGGTTTGCCCTGCCGTTCCTGGAATTCCTGGAACAGAGCGAAAAACGTGCGCGGGGCCAACACCTGGCAATTCAGCTCGGGGTGTTGGCCGCGCAGGATGGCGACCGCATCGGTGATGGTAGCTGGGTTCACCCAAACAGTGCGGAAAAAGTAGAATCCCGGAAGAACGTTGCCGCGGCTCTTGATGGCGTTCGCCATCACCCCGGCGATCTGCCCGCTGTGCTTGGAGTTGCATGCGTCGTTCAGCAATTCGAGGACCGGCATCCCTTTCCAAACCTGCCGCTCCGGCAACCTGCCGTCCCGGCCATGCAGGTCCATCACGATGGTGGCCAAGCCGTCGGGAGCGAATTGCTGAAAGGCATCCTTTACGTCCTGAGAAGGCTGGTCCTGATCCAACACCATTGGCGCCATCGTCATGTCGGCTTCGCGGAAGAATTGTTGGTTATGCCGCACGAACAACGGCAGATATTCTTTGCGAATCCGGTTGGGGTTCATGTAGCCCGCGGCGCTGGCATCCGCCGTGAAAGTATCCGCCGCTGATGCGGTTTCGTAAAAGTACGCGATGAGGTCGGGGTAAGTTTCGAGCAGATTGGGATTGATGCCCCAAGCCAGTGGAGTTTTGCCGCGGTCTGCGTCAGCCCAGTGGTCCGGCAGAAAGTTGTAGAGCGCCGTGGCCGCATCGTAATCGCTCATGAGGATGCAAAGGTAAGCCTTGTTTTCGAGCGTTACGGGCTTTGCGGCATAATGCTGTTTGAGCGGTCGGCGCGGTGCGTGGCTGTGCAGCGATTGATTGAAGCAGTCACTGGAAAGGGTGTTCTGGTAGCAGTTGAACGGGGACATCAGCCAGACCGATTCCCATTCGGTCGGCACACCTTCATGGGCGCTTTTGTGATCCGGCATGGCGGAGTACTTGGAAAAGGCGAAGAAACCGGTCAACTCCGTCATGTGTTTTCCGGCGGATTGCCGAAGCGTCTCAGCCAGAATCAGGTTGTAAGTTTCCAAATCCAAGCCGAGCCGTTGGCCGGGATCATCTCCCGGTTTTTCATCGCCCCAGGGAGAAAGATCGAACACGAACGAGCGGTTTTTCACCGCCCAATCCCGTGTCACCACATAGTCTGTGGCACCTCGCGCGCGGGTGGAGAAGGAATCTTCAAAGAGGCAGAGGCGGTGCGAGGAACACAGCCCGCGCGCCAGATATTCCCGGATCGCCCAACGGTAAGCATCGTTCTTCCTGCTGCCAGTCTCTGCGCCGGTGAATTTTCCACGCAGGTCTTTGAGAACCGGCAGTTGCCACCTCGCAAGATAACGGCCGGCAAATTCCGGGCTGAGCACGACCGCATCGTAAACCCCGGCGAGGGTGGTAGCCACGTTGACGCTGGCAGGCACGGCCGGATCCCAGACGATCACGCCTTTGGCCCGTTTCCCTGCGAGCTTCACTAACGCGCTAAGATCCGGCAGCGGCTTCCGCTCCCGTCCCTGAAGCCAGCGACCGTCTTTCGCCAGCAGGTCGAGCCAGAATTGCGGGCGCGCATTCGTGGTCGAGAGCAGGCAGAGTTCGGGCGACGTGCGGTTGATAATTCCCTGCAGGGAAGCCGCAGCCATCGCCTCGTCATAGCACGCTGGCGTGCCATCCTGCGCCAGCGTGAATGTGTAAAGAGGCTTGCTTCCCCTCGCATCCTTTGCTCCGGGGTTGGCGTCCCCTGCGGCGCACATAAAAGCAAGGGACAGAGCGACCACGCTGGCGAACCAAGCCGAGGATTTGAGATGCTTCAATTCTGTCTGGAGGCCACGGTTAGCCAATTTCGTTTGTGCCATGGCTTGGCCCCTTCCTGCTGTTTGAGGCAAAGGCAGGGACGCGCAACACCCTCATCAAAGAGCGTCGCGCCCAATCCGGAACCAACAATTACAGCCTCGTCTTCCCCGCCGCCTTCACCTTAGCCCATCTTGCTCTTGCGGCGGCAGCCAAAGCGGCCCTCCCGGCAGCAGTGAACTTCTTCTTCGGCGTCTGAACTTTGCCGGCCTTGACTTTAGCCCATCTTGCCTTCTGAGCCGCCCGAATGTTGGCAAGTCCCTGTGCGCTCATTTTTCGCTTCCTCTTTGGCGCTGTCCCTTTGATCCTGGCCCATCTTACGATTTGAGCCTTTCGCATCTTGGCTCTGGTGTATGCACTGAACTTGCGCCTCTTCCTGGGTGCTTCAATTGCGACAGTTTCATCAAGTGCAGAACCCCCCAGGAGTTGATTCAATTCACTTTGCAGCGACTGGATCTTTTCCTGGATGTTGGCTGCTTTCCGGAGTTGCTTTGGTGTTGCGTTTATCATAGTGGCGGGAGTGTGGAGGGATTTGGAGTGGGGGTCAAGTACCGGAACGTGGAGCAGAAATCCTTTACACCATGTCGCAGGTTTGATTTGGTGGGCACATGAAATTGATTCCTTACGTGCTGGCTTCCATGGTGTTGGCGCTTTCCGCTCAGGCAGCATCCATTGAAGGCGAGATCACGCTCGCTTACAGTCTTTCAAACACATCAGGAATCGCGCTCCTCAAGGAATTCGGAGATGTTGTAAAGGCGACCTGCGGTTGCCGAGTGGGCGAGTTCTTTGGTTGGGAAAGCGTCATTTCCCAAATTACCGTCACAAACACCGGCTCGAAACCGATGTGGGGCCAGTGTTGCGTGGCCTTTTACGACAAGGACAGGAAGTTGGTGGGAGCGGCCGCGCAGGGGTTTACCACTCGACGCGGATTGAAACCCAGAACAGCACGAGCACTGGGGCCTTGCCGGATTATTCTGCCAAAGGACAAATACAAGGACATCGTTTCGTATCAGGCTGTCATTAACGAGATGGACACGCCGCCACTGAAAACGAAGGATTCCATTCTGTTGGAAAACCCGTGATTGGACCACCTTGGTAGTGGAGGACAACAGCCCTCAATAGTTGCTTTTGTTCAAAGCCCGCGCGTTGCCAAGTGCTGGACGGACACGGACTGGCGCCAATGGACAGGAGGAAAATATCCAGACCACCGGCACGAACCAAGGGCCGCGGTCGCCGGGCGCGCTGGTGGCGGCTGCCGGACTGGATCAGACGGTGCCTTTCGGCGCACCCTTGCAACTGCAAGGCGTCGTGCTGTTCAGCAACGCCCCGCCCACCATTTTGGCCATAGCGGCCATATTGGGATGGAAAGTCCACAGGGAGGGGCACTTGGAGCTTTGGGGTGGCCGACGGGATTTGAACCCGCGACAGCCAGATCCACAATCTGGGGCTCTAACCAGGCTGAGCTACGGCCACCAACCGGCTGACATCCTAAGTTTCGGCGCGCCGCCCGTCAAGCTCGCGCCGCGATTCCCGGTTTCCTGCCGCAAAGGGCTTTACCTGAGCGTGTTTTTTCCTAAAGTGCGTGCGTGGTCACGCTCGAAGCCAACAAACTCTTTTGTCAACTCAGCCCTCCCGAGTTGAGCGCCCTGCGCCGCGTCGCCCGGGAGCAAACCTTTACAGCGGGGCAGGAGGTTTTCAAGGAGGGTGACAACGGGGACGGCGTTTACGTGGTGCGGAACGGTCTGGTGGAGATTTCAGCGTTGGTTGACCAGAACGTGCGGCTGGTCTTCTACCAGGTCGGCCCCGGGGATGTGTTCGGCGAGATGGCGGTCATCGAGAACAAGCCGCGTTCGGCGTGCGCGGTGGCGAAGGCGGATGCCAAGGTCTATTTTATTCCCCGCGCGGAGATGCTGGCGCTGGTCGAGCGTTCGCCCGCGCTGGCGCTGGCGCTGATGCGGGAGATCAGCCACCGTCTGCGCGAGTTCAACCGGCAGTACCTGCGGGAGGTGCTGCAAACCGAGCGGCTGGCGATCGTCGGCCGCTTCGCCCGGTCGATCGTCCACGACTTGAAGAACCCGCTGAACATCATCGGCCTGACGGCTGAAATGGCCAGCATGGACCGGGCGACGCCCAGGATGCGGCAGCAGGCCACGGCGCGCATCCGCAAACAAGTCGAGCGCATCAGCGATTTGATCAGCGAAATCCTCGACTTCACCCAGGGATCGCCGTCGAACTTTGTGCTGGCGCCGGCTGATTATGGCGCGTTCGTGAACCAGCTCATGGAGGAACTTGGCCCCGAAACGGACCTAAAGTCTGTGACGCTTGAGCTGGAGAACCCGCCGCCGTCGGTGGAGTTGTTCATCCACCCGAAACGCCTGCGCCGGGTCTTTTACAACCTCGTGCACAATGCGACCGATGCGATGCCGGAAGGGGGCAAGATCATCATGCGCTTTGAGGTCACCAACACCGAGGTGGTCACCGAGATCGAGGATGGCGGGCGAGGCATCGCGCCGGAGATCGCCGGGCAATTGTTCGAGATCTTCGCCACGCACGGCAAGGCGCACGGCACCGGTCTGGGCCTGTCCATCTGCAAGCGGATCATCGAGGACCATCAAGGCTGGATTTCGGCGCGCAACCAACCGGGGCGCGGGGCGGTGTTCTCGTTCGGCTTGCCCCGGCGCGGGCGAGACGGAAAAGGTTAAATGAACCGCATCCGCCTGCTGCCCGAGCAAGTGGCCAATCAAATCGCCGCCGGCGAAGTGATTGAGCGGCCCGCCAGCGTCGTGAAGGAACTGGTCGAGAACTCGCTGGATGCGCAGGCCACGCGGGTGACGGTGGACATCCAGGCGGGGGGGCGCAGCCTGGTGCGGGTGGTGGACGACGGTCTGGGCATGAGCCGCGACGACGCGCTGCTCTGCCTGGAGCGCCATGCCACCAGCAAAATCCGGCGGGCCGAAGACCTCGCGGCCATTGCCACCATGGGCTTTCGCGGCGAAGCCCTGCCCAGCATCGCCAGCGTGAGCCGCTTCACGCTCACCACGCGCGAGCGCGGCAGTGAATCGCCCGAGGGCACTCAGGTCATCATCGGCGGCGGCAAGATCCTGGAGGTCAAGGCGGCCGGCAGCGCGCCGGGAACGACCGTCGAGGTGCGGCAGCTCTTCTTCAATCTGCCGGCGCGGCGCAAGTTTCTGCGCACCGAGGAAACGGAGTCGGCCCATATTCAGCACTACCTGACGCTGGCGGCGCTGGCCTACCCGGAAGTGGCGTTCACCTTTCAAAGAGATGGCCGCGTGATCTGGCAACTGCCTGCCGTCAAAACAGGGAGTGATGTGGCGACGCGCCTCACCGCCCTGCGGGAACGACTGCGGGCGCTCTACGGCGGGGAACAAAAACTGCTGACGGTAAATTATTCTGCCGAAATGCGCTCGCCGGATGACCTTGAGGACACAACTGCCACTTCTTCCTCAACTCTCAACTCTCAACTCTCAACCGTCTTTCGTCTCTGGGGTTTCATCGGCGCGCCCGGCGTCTCCCGCTCCACTCGCGAAGACCAACACCTCTTCGTGAACCGGCGGCCGGTGGAGAATCGCGGACTGAGCTTCGCCCTGCTCGAAGGCTATCACACCGCGCTGATGAAGGGGCGCTACCCGGTCTGCTGCCTGTTTCTCGAAATCGATCCCGCCGCCGTGGACGTGAACATCCATCCGGCCAAGCGCGAGGTGAAATTTCATCGGGAAGCCGAAGTGCGCCGGCTGGTGGCCCAGGCGGTCCGCCAGACGCTGCTCGACTTTCACACCGCCAAGTCCGAACCCGGCAGTCCAAAGCCCACGGTCCACGGCCCACCCTCCGCGGTCGTCGAATCCGCCGGGGAGCAGGCGGTTCGGCCAACTGAGCAGTCCGCGTTGCCGAATTTCCCGGCGGCGCTGAAGGCCGGCCCGGCGCAACCACCGCCGCCCTCCGCCCGGCAGCCCCCCTTGCGCATGGGCTTCAGTCCCGCGCCTCTCGCTTCCAGACCGATCACCGATCACCAATCACCCATCACCAGCCCCTCACCCCCCGCACCCGAACCCCATGCAACTCATTTAACCCATTTAACCCCCTTAACCCATTTAACCCCTTTAACCCCTTTAACTCCCCCGCCGGCCCAGTCGCCGGGCGAGCCGGTTCCCTTGCTCAACGTGCCGCTCCGGCTGGTCGGCGTGATCGGCAGGCTTTACGTGGTTCTGGAGTCTGACCGGGGCCTGGTGCTGCTCGACCAGCACGCGGCGCATGAACGGATTCTGTTCGAGCAGATGCTCAATCGGCTGGAGCAGAACGACCAGGCCCCCTCCCAAAGACTGCTCCTGCCGGAGACCGTCGAGCTCTCGGCGCGGGATGCCAGTTTTCTGCGCGAGCAATTGCCCGCGCTGACGCGGCTGGGGGTTGGGTTGAGCGAATTCGGCGAGCGCACCTTCCTGCTCGATGCCTTGCCGCCCTTCGTGAAGGCCCCGGATGCCCGCCGCTTCGTGCTCGAACTGGTGGACGAACTGAAAGCCGCCGGGCGGGAACTCAATTCCCTGCGGTTAGGCGAGCATACCGTCGCCAAGACCGTCTGCCGTCATGCGGTCAAAGCCAACGACCCGCTCGCCGGGCGGGAACTGGAAGGTCTGGTCGAGGACCTGCGCCACTGTGCGATGCCCTACACCTGCCCGCATGGCCGGCCCACCCTCATCGAGATGAACTTCCGCGAGCTGGAAAAGAAATTCGGCCGGACCCAATAGCCCACTCTCGCTTAGAGGGTATTCCTGTTATCAACTTTTGCCCGAACTTCAAATTCCGCATCCCCGTTCTTCATCCGTGTTTCATCCGTGTTCAATCCGTGGCTGAACTCTCCGGCCTGTCTTGCGTCTTTGCGTTAACTCCCGTTTTTAGATCAACCTGGATTCCCCGCCGGGGCTTCGGGCGCGGAGGGCGAACTCGGCGCCACGTCCTCGATCTTCGCATGCTGCTGGAGGAAACCGATCACCTTCTCATTCATGATCTGGTCAAAGACTTCGATCAGGCCGTTGCGCTTGTGCAGGTCCTTGAGGAACTTGTCCGGGTGAATCTGATACAGCGCGGCCAGGGTCTCGACACGGACGGCGATTTCCTTCTCGGAAACCTTAATGTCCTCCTTCTCGGCGATCTTCCGCAGCAGAAACTGGACTTTCACCCGCTCTTTGGCGTTGTGCGTCGCCGCCGAATAGATTTGCTCTTTCTGCTGTTCGATCACTTGGCGGGAAACGCCGCGCTTGGCGTTTTCGTGCACTAGATCATACACCACGTTGCGCGTCTCCTGCGCCACCGCCGTTTCCGGCAGATCAAAGTTCACCCGGCCCAGCAGCGCGCGCACCAACTCGTTGCGCAAGGTCTTATCCTGCTTGAACTTCAGCTCGTTTTCCAGGTCCCGCCGCACGCCGGCCTGGAGTTTCTCCAGGCTCTCCGCCCCGTACGCCTTGGCCAGCTCCTCATCCAGCGCCGGCAGGCGCTTCTCCTTTACCTCGACCACTTCCACCTCGTAACTGCCTTTCTTGCCCGCGAGCTGGGGCGTTACGAAATCGGCCGGGAAGTCCACCGTGACCGTTCGTCTCTCGCCCGCCCTGGCGCCGATGAGCTGGCCGCCAAAGCCGGGGATGAAGGAATTCGGGATGGCTTCCACCCAGAAGTTCTTCTGCTCGGTCAGCCCTTTGGCCGTGGGCGCGATCTCCGTAATCGGCTTGCCCTCGCAGGTCCCGGTGTAATTCACCACCGCGATGTCGCCGCTCTGGACCGCGCGCTCGACCTTGGTGAAGCCCACCCGCTGCTCCCGCAGCAGGTTGAGCGCCCGCTCGACGTCGCCGTCGGTCACCGTCCGCAGCTCGCGCCGGATCGGCAGGCCCTTGTAGTCCGGCAACTCGAATTCCGGGGCGGTCTCGATCGTGGCCGCGAACTGCAACGGCTGGCCGCGGCTGAACTGGATTTCCTCGATGTCCGGCTGGCCCAGCACGTCGAGCTTTTGCTCCTTCACCGCCTGGTGATAGGCCTCGGAGATGAGCTTGCGCTTCGTTTCGTCCTGGATGTCCTTTTCGTACTTCCGCAGCACCATTTCCTTCGGCGCTTTCCCCGGCCGAAAACCCGGTAGCCTGGCCTCGCGCCGGAAATCCTTCATCACCGCCTCGAAGGCCTCGTCCACCTTCTGCGCCTCGATCTCCACCCGCATCAGCTTCTTGCACGGGGCCAAACTTTGTACCGTTACATTCACAAGCAAACCTTTCCGTTAATCGCTGAAAAAGTCCAATGGGCGAGGGGTCTTGAGTTTCCGCCGCTCAGCGAGCCGGCAACCTTAGGCAAGCGGGAGCGGCGCGTCAAGCCCGCCTTCCAGCCGCACGGGCCATCGGGCGCATCTTGCCGGTACCACCGGACCGCGAACCGTCCCGGTTCGCAGCGGCCAGATATGCGGAAGGACCACCGAAGCGATTGAGCGCTCTGCTTGCGCTCGGCCGTGCTGCGAACCGGGACGGTTCGCGGTCCGTTCCTTCGTGTGTCCCGTGGTTTTGGTGGTACCGACAAGATACGCCCGCACAACCGCCTGCTGGGTAAATCAATTAGTTTTACTTCAACATCTGATACCAAGCGCAGGTTGATTTTGCGCGGTTTAGGAAAGGGCCTCCTCTCCCCCCGCTCTCTCCCGAGGAGGAGAGGGAGAACCTGCCGTCGCAAATGGTGCAACCACAACCTAAGCCCAATGCAAGCTTTCTCTTGCATATCCGTAAAATTATTTGCCCAGCCCGCGCCAGGCAAGACGCCCAATTCAATGCGACCGAGTCGAGAATCGTTTCAACCAGCGCCGCCAACGACGCGCAACATGCGTCGTATTGGCAGCACTCGGCGGACCTGAACCGCCAATCCCAAAACCAAGCGGACGTTATGCGAGAGGTCAGCCCGTGGAAAGACAGCAGTGGCACGACGCACAAATTGCCCACGCAATACGGTCATGCGTGGTCGGGCGCTGACGGCACCATCATCATGAACAACGACCCGAGTTATAACCCGAATAGCGATCCAAACTTGAAGGTCAATACGACCTGGACGCTGATGGAACAGACGCAGAATCAGTAATCGGAGACCTTTGAAAACCCTTCGACCCATCGCAGCGGCAGGTCGGCAGACCGCCGCATTCCTTCTGTAGATTCAATAGTCCGGCTTTCTGCCGAAAGCCGCTACGCCGTTTTGCAGAGGTCTCAACAGGCTGGCCGTCCGCAGCCTAAACCGGGTCCCTGGCGGCGGCCAGTTCCTCCTCGAAATCCACCAGTTCCTTGATCTGCGCCAAAAACCAGCGGTCAATCCGGGTAAGCTGGAACAATTCTTCGAGGCTGAAGCCGGCGCGCAGGGCGTGACGGAGGAAGAAGATGCGCTCGGCGTTGGGCACGCTCAGGCGCGGGGTGATGAGTTCGCGCGGCAGGAGGTCGCGGTCGCCATAGAGTTTGTCGCCGAGGCGCCAGGGTTTGCCGTCGCCGCCCAGGCCGTAGCGCCCGATTTCGAGGGAGCGCAGGGCCTTTTGCAGCGATTCCTTGAACGTGCGGCCAATGGCCATCACCTCGCCCACGCTCTTCATTTGCGTGTTGAGCGTCGGGTCGGCCTGGGGGAACTTCTCGAAGGTGAACCGGGGGACTTTGGTGACCACGTAATCAATGGTCGGCTCGAAGCTGGCCGGGGTCTCGCGGGTGATGTCGTTCTTGATTTCGTCGAGGAGGTAGCCGACGGCGAGCTTGGCGGCGATCTTGGCAATCGGGAAACCCGTGGCCTTGGAAGCCAAAGCGGAGGAGCGCGACACGCGCGGGTTCATCTCAATGATGACCATGCGCCCGTTGTCGGGGTTGACGGCGAACTGGATGTTCGAGCCGCCGGTTTCGACGCCGACCGCGCGGATCACCGCGAACGAGGCGTCGCGCATGATCTGGAATTCCTTGTCCGTGAGGGTCTGGATGGGCGCGACGGTGATGGAATCGCCGGTGTGGACGCCCATCGGGTCGAAGTTCTCGATGGAACATACGACGACGCAATTGTCCTTGCGGTCACGCATGACCTCCATCTCGAACTCTTTCCAGCCGAGCAGCGATTCCTCGATGAGGATCTCGGACACCGGCGAGAGTTCGAGTCCGTGCTTGGCCATTTCGTCGAATTCCTCGCGGTTGTAGGCGATGCCGCCGCCGGTGCCGCCCAACGTGAAGGCCGGGCGAATGATGAGCGGGAACCGGCCAATCTTCTCGGCGACCTGGCGCGCTTCTCCGGGGGCATGGGCCGTGCCGCTGACGGGCACGTCCAGCCCGATGGAGAGCATCAAATCCTTGAACACCTGCCGGTCCTCGCCGCGCTCGATGGCCTGGGCATTGGCGCCAATCATCTCGAGGCCGTATTGGTCGAGCGTCCCGCGACGGAAGAGGGCCATAGCGGTATTGAGGGCGGTCTGGCCGCCGAGCGTCGGCAGCAGCACCAGCTTGTGCGGGACCGGGGATGGGGGAATGGAGTGACGGAGCGATGGAGTGATGGAGTGATGGAGTGATGGGGGACTGGTGACTGGTGACTGGTGACGGGTGACGGGTGATGGGTTGACGGGGACGCCCAGGCGTTTGAGTTCGGCGACTTCCCGGGCGATGATCTTCTCGAGGCACTCGGGGGTGATCGGCTCGAGGTAGGTCCGGTCGGCAAACTCCGGGTCGGTCATGATCGTGGCCGGGTTGGAGTTCACCAGAATGACGCGATAGCCCTCTTCCTTGAGCGCCTTGCAGGCCTGCGTGCCCGAGTAGTCGAACTCGCACGCCTGCCCGATGATGATCGGGCCGGCGCCGATGATCAGGACGGAATGAATATCGGTGCGCTTGGGCATAAAGGCGCGGGGAATAAACCGCATTCCGCGCCGGTTGTCAGTGTTAAATTTCCGGCCCGCCAGGGGGGCCGCATCTCAATACTGCCCCCGGACCGCGAGCCGTCCTCGGCTCGCAGCTCCGTTTCGCGTTCGTGGCCGCTGCCGGGGACGGCTCGCGGTCCGTCACCGTTGGGCGTTCTCACTCCTTGGCGGCAGTGTCAAGATGCGCCGCCAGGGGAGCGTCCGCATTCAGGCAGTTTTGTCCCGTTTTGAGGCGCGGGCACGGGTCCGCTGGCCGGCTGCGGCAAGGCGTTTATGCCGAATTTCCCGGCGTTTGCTTGACATTCGCCCTTGCGCGGACCGCGACCCGGCTGTTTGGCCCCTGGTTTGCTTGGTGCAACGCCGAGTGTCGTACCGGATATACGAATCCTGAACGAACAGCACTATGAGCACTGAAGCCATTAACCAACAAATCCAGGAACTGGAGAGTCTGAAGCGCCAAACACGGCGCTTCAACCTCTGCATCACACTGGCGCTCGCCGTCGTCGTCCTTGTCGGTGTCGGCGCCATTATCAGCTCATTCTACGACCTGACGGTCTCGGGTCCGAAACAGGATGAGTTTCTCAAACACTTTGGCCGCCGCCTGCAAGTGGAGGTCCTGCCCCTGGTGGGCAAACTGGCCGAGCCCTCGATCAAACGCCTGAAACCGGCGGTGGAAGCGGAACTACAGCGGTTGGACGCGCGCGCGCCGGAAGTCGCCGACGCGGCCATCCGGGAGCTGAACACGCTGGGCACGAACCTGCCGGTGCGGGCGGGGATGGTCCTGGACCAAACGGTGGGCAAGGCGCTGCAACAGCGGGATGCCCGGTTGCGGAAGATGTTTCCCGGCGTGACCGACCGGCAGGTTGAGACCTTGCTGGATAGCATCCATGTCGAGGCGCAGGATCAACTCCTCAAGACCGGGGAGAAGCTCTTCAACCCTCATTTGAACTCGATCCAGAAGATACTGGCCGACCTGGAGAAGATTGAGCAGACCGAAGCCGTGAACACCAAACAGGAAATCAACCCCTGGCAGGTGGCCTTCCTGTTCATGGACGTCTTCGCCCGGGAATTCAAAGACCTCGCCGTGACCGAAACCGCCAAACCACAGGAGAAAAAGCAATGAAGCCCGAACTGACACCCTCGACGGCCCCGGAAACACCCGCTGGGACGGGTGACGCCGCCGCCGCCTATCTCGCCCAAGAACTGCTCAAGGCCCGCAAGGCCCTCAAACGCACGCGAATCGTTGGCCTGGTCTTGATCTGCGTGGTGGGAGGTTACATCTCCTTCATCAGCCTCACGCTGGTCAAGTTTTTCCAACCGCGCGCGGCGGCCCAGGTCGCCAGCGGCATGCTGATGCAGCACATTGCCAGCGACGGCCCCGCCCTGGCCGTGCAGGCCGAGCGGGAAATCCCGCTGCTCATCCGGCAGGTGCCCGATTACGTCATCCGCGAACTGCCCGGTTACCGGCAGGAAATGGAACTGGCCCTGACAGGGGAACTCCGGGCCCGCTGCGCCACCCTAAGCAGGCAATTGGGCCGCCAGATGGACGAGCAGATCGACAGCCACCAATCTGAGCTTAAGACCCTGCTGGAACACCCCAATGACCGCGCGGTCCTCCGGACAGTCCTGCCCGATCTGGACCAGACCATCACGGGCTTCCTCACGACTGATGCGGACGGCAAGGTGGTGCAGGAGCACATCACCGACCTGGCCGCCGGCTTGAAGGAAATCGAGAAGCGCATGGATCGCCTGGCCAACGGCGCCAACCTGACCCCCGAGGAACAGAAAGCGCGGCGCTCGCTGGCCGTGCTGGCGAAGGCCATCAAGGACAAGACGAAGGCGCCCGAAGTGGTCTCCGCTCCGGTGGGCAAGCTGGCCCGCAAGTAAACCAGAAGGACCCTCAGTAAGGCCGCGACCGGCTCCTGGCGGGATGCACCCCGCCGGGAGCTTTTTGCCGTGAGCCAGATCACCAGCCGACCCGCAATTGACGGCAGTCCTGCTTCAATTCCTGTGCCCAGACGCGGCTCGCTTCATTCAGCACCTGGCACATGTTGGCAAGAGCGGTCGAGCTGGACTGTCCGTTAGCCACGGCGGTCTGGTAGTCAGTGAAGGCCTCCTGAAGGATGTCCAGGCCGGCGTCCAACTCGGCCAGTTGGTTGGCGCCGGAGGCCAACTGCTGCGGGCTTAAAGTGCGCTTGAGCCCGCTATATTGATCGCGCACGGCCTGAAACTGCTGGACCACCATTCCATAGCCGCCGCCGGTCTTGGATGAAGCGGTCCGGGTCGCGTTCTGAAACCAGCTCACCTGGTTGAGGACGAGATTCAAGGAACTGCGCTGGGCCATCGGGTTCGTCGGCGCCGCAAACGGCAACTGGGCCGGAGCATAAACCACGCTCGCCCACAACACGGTGAGGCTGACCCAAAGCCCCGACCCGAGAGGCCGGGCGGGTTTGCTGGAGATGAGTTTCATAGATAGATACTGGTTCTTGGATTCACGGACCCGCGAGTTCGGGAAAAGTCGCATAAAGTGAGAAATCATGCTGTGGGACAGGGGAATCAGTGCCGGGCGGCAGTGCCGGGGGGCCGCAGCAAGGCCACCGCCGAGTTCATCTCCGCCAGGAAGCGGTCCAGACCTTGTTGCACCTGCCGTCCCTTGTCCTTGGCTGCCAGGATCAGACCCTTCTGGGCATCAATGCGGGCCAGGGTGGGGTCGGCTTCCAGCACGGCTCGCAGCTTCTGCAGATCGGAGAGGAAGGGCCGGAACCCCTCGTGGATTTGCTGGGCGGCCAGGTGGACTTGCTCAAAACTCTGCTTCAACTCCGGCCGGTGCTCTTCGGCGAGTTTGCGGACCTGCTCATTCTTCACGGTGGCCAGGTACTCCTGCCAATGCTCGAAGTAGGCATCCCCCCGGGCGCGCATGGCATGTGTGCGGGCGCGCACCTTGATGGAGTCCACCTCGAGCCGGTGCACGGCTTTCGCGAACGCCTCGTAGGCCGGGCGCGGGTCCCGATTCGCCTGCACGGAAATCTCGTCCAGCGAACGCAGGGTTGCATCCATCAGGCTCATGGACTGCACCACAATCTGCCGATACTCCATGAAGTCAGCCCGTGGTGTCGGGACTGTAGGGGTGGTTTCGGTGGTGGCACAGCCGATCAACGCCGCCACGACGCCAGCCTGCGGCAACCAGCGCCAGGGGCTGCGTGAATTCCTGATCCTGCCTTGCAGCATCGAGCGTATTGTCATATTGCAAGTCTTTTCCACCTCTCTCATCGCATGGAAATGGATGCGCCGCAACTAATCCTGGCTCCTCCGGGCAAGCCGAGGCTTGACCCGGCTCGGCGCAGATTCACACTCTGCGGTGTGGCCGATTTGTAATCGGCGCGGCATCGGGCCGACCCGTAGCGCAGGAAATGATCGACGGTTCAAGACCAACCAGCCCCACCGGCGATGATTGGACCCCAAACCCAATACGCGGGCAGTGTGTAGTCCAAGTGTCTCCTTCCCGCCCCGGCGATTCGCAATTCTCAATTTCCAATTGGCAATTCGCAATCCTCATACCCCTTATCGCCCTGCTCGCGTCTCTGCCAGCCTGCTCGCGGTCTCCAACCGCTGCCCCCGCAACGGACAGCGCCGCTGCCCAGCCAGGCGACCTGTCGCCGGTCGCCCTGGCGGTTTCCCCCGACGGCCAGAACCTCTACGTCGCCTGTGCCACGGCCAAACAGGTGCTGGTCTTCAGCACCGGTCAGCGCCGAATCACTCGACAGCTTACGCTGCCGGGGGAGCCGTCGGGGTTGGCGTTGTCAGCCGACGGCACGCAGTTGTTTGTGACTTGCGCGGGACCCGCCAGCCGGGTCTGCGTCATGGACATTGCTTCCGGCAAGGTGCGGAAGACGTTGGCTGCCGGCCATACGGCCCTCAGCCCCGTCTTGAGCGCGGACGCAAAGACGCTCTTTGTCTGCAACCGGTTCAACGACGCGGTCTCCCTGTTCGACTTGCAACGGGGCCAAGAGGAGTCCCGTGTCCAGGTGGCGCGCGAGCCGGTGTCCGCCGCCCTGACGCGGGATGGCCGCTTTCTGCCCGTGGCGAATCACCTGCCGCGAGGCCGCTCGGACGTGCCACACGTAGCTACTAAGAAAGGGGCGTGTGCAGGACCAGCAACCCTAATGCGCGGCGAAACAGGTGGAGATTCAAGCTCATTGGGCAGAAAGGACGCCGGCGGCGATAAGCTTCAAAATCCCCGATTCGCCCGCCACAGCAACACTGCGCCGACCGCCTGGAAGATGAAATTCGGCAGCCAGACGATCAAGTGCGGCGCCCACTCGGGGCGTGTATCGAGCGATTGGCCCAGCAAGATGAAGCTGTAATACACCGCCACCAACACCAGGGCGACGGCGATGCCGACGTTGGTCTCGCGCCGATGCATCCGAATGCCCAGCGGGATGCCGACCAGCGTAAAGCCAAAGCAGGCGAAGGAAAACGCTACCTGCTGATGAATCTGGAACCGGATCGGCGCGGTCGGATCACCCAGCAGCTTTTCCAACTCGCGTTTCCTGGCCTGCAGTTGCTCCTTCGACAGGTTTCGGCCCGACACCTGCATGGACAGCCGCTGCTCCCAGTCCTGCAATTCGTCCCAGAGTTGCCCGCTGGTCATGTCGCTGATCTTCGGCTGGAACGTCGATTGCCGCGTTTGGCCGAGGTCCAGCGGGAGCGGCACTTCCTTGAAAGCGCCAAGCTCCATTCTGCCTTCGCGCAGGTCCACGCTCTTGCC
>Ga0187872_10000375_pt1 | contig 53618 bp, 39 predicted proteins | sample June2016WEW_16_4_FD_132973 | JGI IMG/M metagenome (GOLD analysis project Ga0187872, IMG submission 132973) | Peatland microbial communities from SPRUCE experiment site at the Marcell Experimental Forest, Minnesota, USA - June2016WEW_16_40 | ecosystem: Environmental > Terrestrial > Soil >...
AATACGTGTTCACGTCGCAGGTGAGGAACTGCATGGTGTCATACACCGCCAGCCCGGCGGTGACGCTGCCGCCCGGCGAATTGATGTAGAGATGGATGTCCTTCTTGGGATCGCTCATCTGCAGGAACAGCAGTTGCGCGATAATGAGGTTCGCCACCATGTCGTCCACGGGCGTGCCCAAAAACACGATCCGGTCCACCAGCAGACGCGAGTAAATGTCATAGCCCCGTTCCCCCCGCCCGGTCTGCTCCACCACCATCGGCACCAAGAAATTATCCATAAAAACCTTATGCACTGTTGCCGGAACCTAACGGAGCGGCCCACCCGGGTCAAGAGCCGCGTACAACGCTTCCGGCGGGTTACGCAACTCTGGCTGGCCGCCAGTGCGAGCGCGCAGGAGCACCGGGAATGCCGGCTGCCAGCCAGCGCTGCCGGTCCACGCCGCGAGGAAAAAGGACGTGCGCCGGGCGCGCGGAGCTGGTAAGAATGGCGTGTGAATTTCAGCGTGGAACATCTAGGGCTACCGGCGCGCGATCCCGCGGCCCTAAAGGATTGGTATGCTTGTATGCTGGGCGCCAGACTCGTTTTCGGCAATGAGCAATCGCCGCCCGCCTTTCTGCTGGCCCTGCCGGGCGGTGTCATGATCGAGATTTACGGCGGGGACTTCTCGCTGCCGGAGACCAGCGACAACAAGTTGAACGGGTGGCGGCACGTCGCGCTGCGCGTGGACTCGGTGGCCGCCGCCAAAGCCGAGCTTGAGAAGCGCGGCTTGAAGTTCACCGAGGGGGTAAAGCCTGCGGGCGGCAGCGGAAGGGTTCTGTTCTTTCAAGATCCCGAAGGCAACCTGCTTCACCTGGTGGAGCGGACGGCAGATTCAAGCGTCCACTAGCTTGAGTGGTCCATACAAGCAGGCAGGGCGGCTGCTTAGCGAACATTAGCGCAATTCGCGGCTGACCTGCTTCCAAATCAGCAATAGCGCGCTGGCAAAGTCCTGTGGCCGCTCCGCCATCCAGCGCGTGACTTCTGCGGGCGCAAACCAGCCGCCGCGTTCGATTTCCTGCGGGTGCAGGCGAAACGGTCCTTCCGCTTCGCAGCGATAGACCCAGACATGCTCTTGCTCCGTTTCGGCACTGGCGGCGAACTTGAATAGCCGTTTCGGGGCCGCGTTCAATTGCAGGCCGATTTCCTCGCGCAGCTCGCGCACGGCGCAAGCGTCATAATCCTCCCCGGCTTCCACGTGGCCTGAGGCCGACGAATCCCACAGGCCGGGTTGCCGGTCCTTGTTCATCGACCGCTTTTGCAGAAAGACGAACCCAGCCGCGTTGAACACCAATACGTGCACCGCCCGGTGCCTCAATCCCAGGCGATGCACCTCGCCGCGCGGTTGCTGCCCAATGACTTCGTCGCGCTCGTTGACGACATCGAATATCTCGTTGCTCATTTTCAAGACGGCCCGTGCAGATTCTGCGCGAGGCAGGCAAACTGTTCCAAAGAGACTTCCTCCGCGCGGATGTGCGGGGAGAGTCTCAGGCGCTCAAATTCCCGAACCAGTCGCGGCTCAGGCCAGTCGTCCTTGAGCAGTTTGAGCATCATCTTGCGCCGCTGGGAGAAGCTGCGTTTCACAAGCTGGATGAACGCCCCGCGCTGTTCGCTCCTCAGCAGCGGCGGCTCCCGGCGCAGCAGGCATATGCAGGCCGAATCCACGTCCGGCTTTGGGAAGAAACAACCGGCCGGAATCTTGAACCAGGCTTGCGGTTCGTAGTCGAGTTGCACCAGCAAAGTGAGCAGGCCGTAATCCGGCGCGCCCGGCCTGGCCAGCAGCCGCTTCGCCACCTCGATTTGCAGCGTAGCCACCATCCGCTGCGGACCGCGCGCCCGATCTTCTCTCCGCACGGGCTGTTCGGGAGGGCGAGCGTCCTCGCGAGCCCCACTTGCCGGAGATGTTTGGGCTCGCGAGGACGCTCGCCCTCCCGGCCCTTCCGCCAGCTCGACTAATATCGGCGAGGCGACGGAGTACGGCAAGTTGGCGACCAGCTTCCAGTCGGTCCAATCGCGCGCTTCGCGTTTCAGGTAGTCGAGGGCATCGTCGAGGACCAATTGTAGGACAGGCGTCCCGCCTGTCCCCTCGCCTGAATGGGACAGGCGGGACGTCTGTCCCACTTTGAAGCGTTGCTGGAGCACCTCGACCAATCTGGCGTCCTTTTCGATGGCCAGGACCTCGCCCGCTTGCTCAAGCAGCATCTCGGTCAGCGGCCCAAGCCCCGGCCCGATCTCCAGGACTTTATCGGCCTTCTTCAGGTCCGCGGCGGCCACGATTCGCCGCAACTGGTTGGCGTCGTGGAGAAAGTTCTGGCCCAGCGACTTGGTCAGTTGGATGCCGTGCGCCGCCAGCGCTTGCTTCATGTCGGTGAGTTTCATGGGGCGAGCAGCTCCCCCAGCGCTTTGACTGCCGCCTGAAGTTGATTCGGCGAAATCGTCAGCGGCGGGGTGAAGCCGATGACGTTCGAGTGCTCGCCTTCGGGCAAGAGAATGAAACCGCGCCGGAGCATGGTCTTGATGGTCTTAAGCACGGCCTCTGTGGCGGGAGCGCCATCCGGCAGACGAACTTCCAAACCCGCCAGAAGGCCCAGACCACGTGGCGCCACGTGGAGGGTCGAGGGCCGAAAGGCAAGGGTCGAGAGGGAGGCCAGCAAGAGTTTGCCCAGCTCGGCGCTGCGCGGCACCAGTTTGCGTGTCTTGATTTCCTTGATCTGCGCCAGCGCCATCGCGCAGCCGACGGGATGGCCCAGGAAGGTGCTGGTGTGGATGGCCTCGCCGCTGGACGGCGGCCAAGCCGCGTCCATCAAGTCCGCGCGGCCAACGCAGGCTGAAAGCGGAAAGCCGCCGGTCAACGCTTTGCCCAGGCAAATCAGGTCCGGCACCGTCCCGGAGTGTTCGCAGGCAAACCATCTGCCGGTGCGCCCGAGGCCCGTGTAAATCTCATCCAGAATCAGCAGGGCGTGGTGCTCGTCACAAAGCCGGCGCAGCAGAGGCACGAATCCAAGCGGGGGAATGTTGATGCCGCCGCGCACCTGAACCGGCTCGACCAGAACCGCGCCAATCCTTTCGCGCCGGAAAAGGCGCCGCATTCGGGACTCGAGTTGAGCCAGGCGGTACACCTCGCCTGCTTTGGGGAAGGGCACGAAGCAGCCGAACTGGCCAAGCTGGCGGCGGAAAGGCAACCGGAAATGCGCGCGGTGCGTGGCATTGAGCGCGCCATAGCCAAGGCCGTGATAGGCGCCTTCAAAGGCAATCACACCCGGCTTGCCCGTCGCCAGTAGGGCGGTCTTGAGCGCGGCCTCCACCGCCTCGAAGCCGGAGTTGCAGAAGATTGTCTTGCCTCTGAATGCCGCCGCTCGGCGGCCACTGACTTTGGACTTTAGACTTTGGACTTTAGACTGCGTTCGCCATCGTTCGAACGTGATTCGGCTCAACTCCCGCGCGAGCTGCGCCTTGAGGGCGTGTGGATGCACGTCACCCATCGCATGGAGCAACCGTGCCATCTGCTGTTGCCCGGCCTTGACCACGCGTGGATTGGCGTGTCCGGTCGCGGCCACGCCGAAGGCGGCGGTCAAGTCCAAGTACTTCTTCCCGTTCGCGTCCCAAACATGCACCCCCTGGGCGCGCTCCCAAACGATGGGCCACAAGCCCTCCGGTTCGATGAACGTGACGTTGCGCGATTCGTAGGCGCGCAGCAGTTGCAGGGTTTGGCGGGCGGTCATCGGTGGTCAAACTCCTCGCTGCTCCGGTGCCCAGATCACTTTGTGCAACTGGACTTGGAACCGCACGGGCAACGCATCGGCAATGATCTTCTCGGCCAACTCCCGGCGGGAAATGGGTGTCTGTTCCGGCGGCGGCCTCTTGAGCGACTTGTCCTGCTGCTCCGGCGCGAGCGGATGGGCCCACGAGAACAACAGCGAGCAGATCGAGTCGAGCTTGTGTTCGGCAATGCGTGCCTTGGCCCATTCGTAATCTTCCCTGGTGGCAATGACGAACTTGATCTCATCGGTGCTCTTGAGGTAGGGCAGGTTTTCCCAGCGATTGCGCGCGGCTTCGCCGCTCCCGGGGCATTTCAGGTCCATGATCCGCCGCACGCGCGGGTCAACCGGCGAAACGTCGTGCGCGCCGCTGGTTTCGAGCAGGACGGTGAAGCCGTCGTCGCAGAGCGCCTGCATAAGCGGCAGGGAATTCTTCTGGAGCAGCGGCTCGCCGCCGGTGAGTTCGACGAGCGGCAGACGCTGCACGGTGGGGCAGCTCGCCCGCAGGGGGCCGGAGGCCCCCTCCACCGGCAGACCGGAGGTCTGCCCCACCGGCTTGCCGAATGGCTTGGCCAACTGGTGGATTTCCGAGCGTATGTCCGCCAGCGTTTTCTTATCTCCTTCGGCAAACGCATACGCGGTGTCGCAGTAGGAGCAGCGCAGGTCACACGCGGCGAGCCGGATAAAGATGCACGGCAAACCCGCGAACGTGCTCTCGCCTTGCAGGCTCAGATAGATTTCGTTGACGACCAGTGTGTCCGGCATCGGCAGCAATGTAGCCAGTTGTGAGCATTTTTGAATGGTGATTTTTGAATTTCGATTGGAAGAGCCGCGCACGACTGCCATAACGGGGCCTCGTGGCAAGTCAACAATGGGACATCACAATCTACAATACTATGACTGAATCCGAAATGAAGCAGCGAACCAAGGTTTTTGCCCTGCGTATAATCAAACTGGTAAACAGCTTGTCGAAAGAACTGGTGGCTCGGCGACTGGGCGATCAGTTGCTTCGTTCCGGCACTTCCGTCGCGGCCAATTACCGCGCGGCCTGCCAGGCACGCTCGCGAGCTGACTTCATCAGCAAGCTGGGAATCGTCGAGGAAGAGGCCGACGAATCTGCTCTGTGGCTGGAATTGCTCATTGAGAGCGGCCTGGTGCCCCAACTCCGCTTGGAGAAACTGCTGGATGAAGCCAACCAGTTAACCGCGATCATCGTGGCCTCCCGCAAGTCCACAGCCGGCCTGCGCTGAACAATCGAAATTCAAAAATCATAATTCAAAAATCAAGAACCTCCCCTATACTCCAGCCCATGGAAATCTACGATCATCCGACTTTCCGGATGGCCTGCCAGCAGTTTGACCTGGTGGCGGACTATCTGCAAATGCCCGCCGCCGAGCGCGACCGGGTCAAATACCCCAAGCGCTCCATGACGGTCGCCTTGCCGATTCATCGGGACGACGGCTCCACACAGGTGTTCACGGGCTACCGCGTGCAGCATCACCTCACCCTCGGCCCGACTAAGGGCGGGTTGCGTTTTCACCCCGACGTGACGCTCGGCGAAGTGGCGGCACTGGCGATGTGGATGAGTTGGAAATGCGGCCTGACGGGCCTGCCCTACGGCGGCGCCAAAGGTGGTGTCGCTTGCGATCCCGGCAAGCTGTCGAAAAGGGAACTGGAGCGTGTGACTCGCCGTTATACGCAGGAAATGATTCCGTTCATCGGCCCGCAAATTGATGTGATGGCACCCGACCTGGGCACTAACGAACAGGTCATGGCTTGGATGATGGACACCTACTCGGTCCACGTCGGCGCCACCGTGCCCAGCATCGTCACCGGCAAACCCGTCGGGCTCGGCGGTTCGCTGGGCCGGCGCGAGGCCACCGGCCGCGGCGTGGGCTACCTCGTCAACCGCGCCACCGACACCATCGGGTTGGACATCAGCAAAGCCACGGCCACGGTCCAGGGCTTCGGCAACGTCGGCTCGGTCGCCGCGCTCTCGCTCGCCCGCTACGGGGTGAAGGTTCTGGCGGTGACCGATGCCTTTGGCGGTGTTTACAACTCGAACGGATTGGACCTTTGGGGGCTCGAAAAGCACGCCGCCGGCAACAAGACCGTGACCGGCTTCCCGGAAGCCGAGCCTATCACCAACGAGCAACTGCTGATGCTGCCGTGTGACATCCTTGTGCCTGCTGCCCTGGAGCGGCAGATCACCGCGGCCAACGCCGGCAAAATCCAGTGTCGCATCATCGCCGAGGCCGCCAACGGCCCCACCACACCCGAGGCAGACGTGATTTTGAATCAGCGCCCGGAAATCTTCATCCTCCCGGACGTGCTGTGCAACGCGGGCGGCGTGGTGGTGTCCTACTTTGAGTGGGTGCAGGACCTGCAGAGCTTCTTCTGGGGGGAAACCGAGGTGGTCGATAAGCTGTTCCGCATTCTGGAAACGGCCTACACGCAAGTTGTCTCCCTGAGCCGCAAACAGAAAATCCCCATGCGCATCGCCGCGCTGAGCCTCGGCATCAAACGGGTGCAGGAAGCGAAACGGATCAGGGGATTGTTTCCGTAGAGCCGGACGGGGAAGCATCTGGAATTGGGAACTCAGGAACTCAGGAATTCCTCTCCTGAGTCCCAAATCCCCAATTTCAGCCCTTTCCTATTCCAGGCCGCGCTCGAACAGATCGTCCTCATCCAGCCCGAGGTAGTGGCCCAGTTCGTGCAGGTAGGTGGTATGCACCTCTTCGCGGAAGAATTCTTCATCGGCCTCAGCCAGGTCCCAGAGGTTTTCCAGGAAGAGAATGATCTGCGGCGGCAGGGGCAGTGCGGTGGTCTCTTCGCAGGCGAATTCCGGCCCGACAAACAGGCCGAGCGTGTCGGGCTCAATGCCGTCGCGGCGATGCGCGGCGTTGGGCCGGCGTTCGAAGGTGACCGGCAGCGCCTCCGCGCGGTCGCGGAGCGGCTTAGGCAGCGCGGCCAGCGTCGCTTTCACTTCCTCCAGCGCGAGGGCGGGGAGTTTTTGCCAGTCGAGGCGCACGTTGGGTTCAATTGTAAAGCAAGGTTCGGGGAAGCGCATCTTCGCATTTCAGCCGGCGGAATCCTCTTTCCCCCATGGGTAAGGTTTTCCCGTGAGTCAACGCGCAGGCCATCGCCGTGGAGCGAGGGCGACCTCTGTCGGCAGCACTTCTAACGGCGGCGTTTCGGCTTGGTCAGGGCAACGAGCAGAGCGGTCCAGAAGACCAGGGTCAAAGAGAGGAGGGGGACAATCCACATGGGCAGCAGGTTGTGCGTTTCGGCAACGCTGACTCCATACCAGGACGCCGCCCACACGTCGAACCGCAGATTGAATATTGCCAGCATCAGGGCGCAACACGAAGCCAGTTGTCCAAGGTACGCCCGCGCCACGGCCAATCCGGTCAGGCCCCGAAGATTGAAGAAATGCCAAACGCCCAGCCCCGCCATCAACCCCACAATGATCGCGGTTGTCAATCGGTCATGTGCCCGCCACGCCAGAAAAATCACGCCCCAAAACAACATCAGATGTGTGCCGGCCACCACCGCCACGCGTGTGCCCGGCTCCATCGCCGTCGTGGCCGGTTGACGGATTTCGCCGGGCCCTTCGTCCGGTTGGGACTTTGCCTGAATCCGCCGGAGCATCACGATGATCCATGTGGCCATGACCATAGCATAGAACCACCAGAAGCCCGCCACCGCGGCAAAGCAAATCCGGTCATTCCACCCACAGTGGCTTCCCAAGGCTCGCACGGCATACTGACCACCGAGGGCAAATCCCAACACCAAAATCCAGGTGACGATGAGTTCGATCTGTTTGGCGCGGCGTTCGCGCCCGGTGGCGCCACGGATCATCAGCCATTGGGCCGCGAAGCCAGCCAACACTCCAATAAAGGGTGCCAGACACGCGGCCAGAAGACCCGATTTGGCCGCCGCCGTGCCTTTCGCTGCCGCGCCCACACTGACGGCTGCCGCCGGACCCGCCGCCGCCAAGGGCAGCATCGCGAGCACGGCGCCCGAAAACGCCTGGTTCGGCGCCGTGCGGCGCAAGGTATTTTCCACGAAGGCCTGCACTTCTTCCTGCAAGAGCTTGCGTCCGCGCGACAGCCGTTGCTTGACGGCGTCCTCGGACAATTCCAAGGCCCCCGCGACGCGCTCGATGGATTGGTGTTCGCGATAAAACAGGATGAGCGGTTCCCGGTAAAGTTCGGGGATTCTCTCCAACGCCCGCCACAGAATGGCCTCTTCCTCGCGGCTGATGGCTTGTTCCGACGGCAGCGCGTCGCGTGCCGGCGAGTCAGCCACCGCTTCCAATGGCTGGGCATCATGCACCGGTTCACGACCTTCCTGGTAAAGGTGTTTGTGAATCCGGTTGCGGACAATGCCGCAGAGCCAGGCGCGAAGTTTCTCCGGTTCCCGCAGGAGCCGGAGATGCTTCCAGGCGGTAATGAATGTCTCCTGGGCCACGTCCTCGCTCATGCCCAGGTTGCCGATGCGGCTGTAAGCCAGCGAGCAAATCAATATCTGGTAGCGCGAGACAATGCGGCTGAAGCCGTCACGGTCGCCGGCCAGGGTGCGTGATACCAGTTCGGCATCGCTGCATTCCGTTGCGGTCATAGTTTCATCTGTCATCATATCATTGAATACGTCCCGATAAAGGGCAAAGAGGTGACAGAAGAAACTGCAAAAGCAAATATCTGTGAGAAATCCACCGGTATTGGGGCAGCCCGTCCGCAGGCTGGCCGCCCAGCTTAGATATTTGGCAGCAAATCGAAATATTCGTCGTCTTCATTTTTGCCACCCTCTCCCTTGCCGAGCGCTTTCTCGTCTTCAACAAATTCGATCGATTCAATCCATTTCACCATTTTGTAGCCGAGCTGATTTTCCACACGCAGTCTCAGAGGAGCGCCATAAACTTCTGTCAACGGCTGGTAGTTCATCTCATAGGCCAGAATGCATTCCGGCTTCAGGACGTTGGCCAGCGTCTGGGTGTCATAATAAACCCCGCCGTAAAGTCCCTCGCCGAATGATAAGAAAGCGACGACTTTGGCTTTCGGCGTGGGTTTCACGAGTTCGACGATCTTGCTCATCGGCACGCCCGCCCAATGGGCAATGCCTGACCAGCCTTGGATGCAGTGGTGGAGACTGATGTGTTCCTTGCGGACGAGATGTTTGAGGTCGGCAAGAGACAGGCTGAGTGGATGTTCCACCAAACCGCCGATTTTCAGCCGGAAATCTTTGAATCCACCTTCGGCGAGGCGTTTCCATTCGTTGCTTACGGGAAGTTTCCCGTTCGGCCAGAAAAAGGGAGAAATGTCGTCTTTGGAGTACCGCTCCCTGGGATGAAACCGATTGAGCGCATTCAGAAAGGGCACAGCGAGAAATCGGTGCAGGTGCTGCACCTTGCGCGGGAATCTCCAGGCAATGAAATGTGCCATTGCCCAGGAAGCCACCACGCTTCCGATGGCGGTCAATCCGACGATCAGGCCGATTGGATTTTGATCGTCCGTCCCGACGGCGATGTGATTCATGTTCCGAACAAATCCCGTGGCGACCACCAGGCTGACATGCACGAGGAGGAAACTGAGGTATCCGACCAGCAGGAGAAAATGCAAAGACCGGGCGGCCTGGCGTCCGCCAAAGAGTTTCGGAAACCAGGGGAAACGGTTGTCGAGAGCCGGCGACATGGCCAGGCCGGTTAGCAGCGAAAGCGGGACCATGACAAAAATGACGCCAAAGTAGGAGAGTTGTTGCAGCGGGTTGTAATGGTAAAAACCGTTCGGTTCGACCGGCATCTGGAAAGTGACATAATGCTCGAACGTATTCCAGGCTTGCGGAATGATTTCCCACGAGGTCGGGACGAGGCGTTTCCACTGATCGGTGCAAAAGAGTAGCACCACGAAAAGGAATCCGTTGAGCAGAAACCCACAGAGACTGAGGAAATGCCACGACCTCGCCCTCCCGACGGTGTGCCGGTATCCTGGCAGCGCCAACAGCGGTGAGAGGTAACGGGCGTCGTCCTTGGCAGTCCAAAGGCGGTCCTGGGGAACCGCGAGCGGCGTGAAACGTATCCACTCGCTGCCTGGGGTGCAATCGCGGTTCCAATACAGGCGTGGGTGATCCGCCAGGATCGACAGTCCACTGCGGGCCAGCAACATGAGGAAGAAAAAGTTGAAGAGATGTGTGAGCCGCAGCCACGCGGGGAATCCGTGCGGAGTCGGGAGCCGAAGAGGATCAAAGGGATAATTCGACGGTTCAGAAGGCAGACCGAAAATCAGATATTGCAACCAAGCCAGAAAAATCGGGATGGCAACGACGGTACAAATTAACGCGAGGGTTGAGCGATTCATCCAGACATAAAGCGAGCGATCCGCTGGAAAGTGGACCGCGCGGTGTGCGTGGTTGAACGTTGGCATGTTAGCCGGCGTAGATGATATGCGCCCCCTTTACTCTCGCAAAAGGGGTGAGGGCATGAACCTGGCGGTGAGTCGCACTCAGGATGTCCTCCGTCTGGATTCCGCGAACCAGCAACGCATCCGCGATGAGCGAGCGATGACAGCGCCACGGCACCGCTTCGGCACACATCACGGCTATCCGGTCCTGGTAGGCCAATTGAATCAACTCGTCCAAGGCTTTTCCAAACTCCTGGGTCTGCATGTAATCCGCGTAGCCGCGAAAAGAGGCGTTTCGCCAGCCGGTGTTAGGGGAATTGCGTGTCGTATGACGCAGCCCGCCGAGTTGTGCCATATGCACGTAGCCGATGCCGGCAGCCTGCAGTGAGCCGGGCAAGGCGTCGCGATTGAACTGGGGATTGTGCCTCGAACGCGGCACCGTGCGGACGTCCACCACGCGAGTTACGGCGTGGGCCTGAAGCAAACGGATAAATTCTTCGAGCGTGCGTGTGGAATGGCCAATCGTCAACACCTTCGGCAGAGCTTCTATGTTGTCCTTCTCGCCTCCTCGCCTTCGCCCTTCAGGACAACTTCGTTCCGGCTTCAGATGATTTGCAGTTTTCACAGGACCTTCAGTCGGTTGGCAGCGCAGTAATACTCTGTTCCAACTTCTGAGAATATCAAGTATAAGTAAGTACCCCCCCGCCGACGGGAGCCGTCAAGGCGCAATTGCCCCGGCTGAGGCCGATTCCGCCGGGGTCAGACGGGAAGATTATCTATGTCGAAGTCCGCAAGGGCGGGGAGCAAGCGACCACTTCCGCGGAGAAAGTGGCTACCTCTGCCAGCAGCACTCTAGCGGAGCTTCGGCTTGGTCAGAAGCGGGTGGAAACGTAGGCGAAACTTTCGGGTGCGCGGCCGAATGAGGTTGATGGTTCCCCCGGCAAAAGGGCTTGCTTCGAGCGGCGGGGAATGATGAATTGGGGCTGTGTTCCGACGCAAGCTGACAGTCTGATTATCACCTTTCATGCACAAACCACGATTAAGTTTCTGGCAAATCTGGAACATGAGTTTCGGGTTCTTCGGCATCCAGTTCGGCTGGGGTTTGCAGATGGCCAACATGAGCGCCATCTACCAGTACCTCGGCGCGAAGGAGTCCGACATCGCTTTTCTCTGGCTCGCCGCCCCCCTCACCGGCCTGATTGTGCAGCCCATCATCGGCTACTTCAGCGACCGCACCTGGGGGGCGCTGGGGCGGCGGCGTCCATATTTCCTGACCGGCGCGATCCTGGCGAGCCTGGCGCTGATCGCCATGCCGAATTCGGGCACGGTCTGGATGGCTGCCGGGTTGCTGTGGGTTCTGGATGCGAGTGTGAACATCACCATGGAGCCGTTTCGGGCATTTGTAGGCGATCTCTTGCCCACCGAGCAGCGCAAGAGCGGGTTTGCGATGCAGAGCCTGCTGATTGGCCTGGGGGCGGTGCTTTCTTCGGCACTGCCTTATATGCTCACCAACTGGTTCGGTGTGACGGGCGGGGCCACCGAGGGCGTAATCCCGCGCACGGTGCGGCTGGCCTTTTACATCGGGACAGGCGTCTTCCTGCTCGCGGTGCTCTACACGATCACGACCACGAAGGAGTATCCGCCGGAGGACCTGGCCGGCTTCCGGAAGATGAAGGCCGAATCCGCCGGTTGGGGGAACGCGTTCCGGGAAATCCTCTCCGGCATCGGCTCGATGCCGCGCGCGATGCGACAACTGGCCGTGGTCCAATTCTTCACCTGGTTCGCCCTGTTCTGCATGTGGATTTATTTCGTGCCGGCGGTGGCGACCAAGGTGTTTAACGGTGTGCCCGGCTCACCGGAATATCAGCGCGGCAACGAGTGGGGCGGGGTGTGTTTCTCCGTGTATAATGGGACGGCGTTCGTTTTCGCCTTTCTGCTGCTGGCGCTGGTGGGCCGGTTCACGGCGCGGGCCATTCACCGCGTTTGCCTCCTGTGCGGCGGCAGCGGGCTGATTCTGGCGTTTGTTTTGCACCAGCAATATTTGCTTATCGGGTCGATGGTGCTGGTCGGAGTCGCCTGGGCGAGCATTCTCTCGATGCCCTACGCGATGCTGGCCAACGCGATCCCGGCGCAGAAAATGGGGTTTTACATGGGGGTGTTTAACTTCTTCATCGTGATCCCGCAGATTCTGGCCTCGCTGGGGCTGGGGACGCTGATGAAGTCCGTGCTGGGGGACAACCCGATGAACGCGGTGCTGCTGGGTGGATGTTCGATGGTGGCGGCGGGCCTGTGCGTCGGGCTGGTATCGAAGGAGGTGGATGTCTCTGAAGTCGTGGCTCGCGAGGACACTCGCCCTACCTGAAATCAGGGCTCGCGAGGACACTCGCCCTACCTGAAATCAGGACTCGCGGGGACGCTCGCCCTCCCGGAACTTACTTTAGGGCGCGGTGGTAGATGCGCCAGTCGAAGCCGTTCAGGCGGAACGAGGGGAAACCGATTGGCGGGGCCTCGGGCATCCCGGAAATCCGCACGGGCTTGAAATCACAATCGTGCAAGGTTTCCACCCGGCCGGTAATGGGGCGGTTGGAGAAGCTGATGACGATGACGAACTCATCGTTGTCATCCAGGCGCATGAAAGTGACGAGGTTCGCTTCGTCGGAATTGCGCAGCCAGACGACGCGGTCGTTGCGGAACGCCGGGTATTGTTTGCGCAGCCGGATCAGCGCCTGGTAAATCTCGCGGAACGGCGGGCGGTCCTTGGAATGCCAAAAGACCGGCATCTTCTCGAACAAGGCCGGGTCGCCGGATTCCGTCGCGTCGCCGGCCTCCATGCCGTTGTAGAGCAGGGGAAGGCCGTCGAGGGAGAACATCAGCGCCGAGGCGGCGAGCGCGCCTTTGAGGCTGAACCGGGCCACGGCGCGCGCCTCGTCGTGATTGTCGGAGAAACGCAAGTGGAGGGCACCTTGGGGGAACTGCTTCTGGCTTTCCTCCCAGGAACGTTTGAATTCGGAGGCGGGGGCGCCGCGGAGCAGAACGTCGTTCAAGGTGGAGTGAAGTGGCCAGGAGTAATCCGCGTCGAAGGCCTTGACGAGCAGTTCGGGCTTGCTGGCCTCGGCGAGCAGGATGAGGTCGGGCTTGACCTTCGTCAGTTCGACGCGGGCTTCCTCCCAGAAGCTGGTGGGCACTTCGTAGGCGACGTCGCAGCGGAAGCCGTCCAGGTTAAACCCGGCGGGATCGATCCAGTGCTTGAGCATCGTAATCATGTATTCGCGGAGTTGCGGGTTCCCATAATTCAACCCCGCCACGTCCGTCCACTCCTTGACCGGCGGGATGATCTTGCCGGTGGCGTCGTGCTTGTAGAACTCCGGGTGCTGCATGAGCACGCTGTCCCACGCGGTGTGGTTGGCGACGATGTCAATGATGACCTTCAACCCCCGCTGATGCGCCTCGGACACCAGGCGCTTCAAGTCGGCCTCGGTGCCGTAGTCGGGGTTGATGGCGTAGTAATCGCGGACGGCATAGGGGCTGCCGAGCGGGCCTTTGCGCATCTTCTCGCCGAGCGGATGAATGGGCATCAGCCAAAGGACGTTCACGCCGAGGTCTTTCAACTCGTCCAGGCGGGCGGTGATGCCATTGAAATTGCCCTCCGCAGAGAAGTTGCGGGGGAAGATTTCATAGACCACCGCGTCGCGCACCCACTGCGGGCTGGGACGAGCAACTTTGGCGGGTTGGGCGGAGAGGTCGGTGAGCGTGGCAGTCAGCAGGGCGAACGCCAGAGCCAGCCGGCCTGATCGGCGGCAGTGAGAGGATAGTTTCATTGTGTGTATGTCCCTGTTCTACTGAATCGTTGCCGCTAAGGCAACAGCTTCACCTGATAAAACCTTTGGGCGGCGGCGGGCGGCGGCGCGTCGGTGCAAGAGAGGAGGAGTTGCAGCGGGCCGGCGGTCGTCAGGCCGGCTGGCAGATTGCTCCAGGTTGCGCCCAGCGCGTCAGCCCAAACGACCTGATAAGAGTGCCCCGGCATGGCGGCCCAGTTGATTGCATAACCGCCGCTCCCGGCTTGCAGGCCCTGCAGCCGGAAACCGCGCGCCGGGTCGAGCAGGTCGAATGTGCCGTCGCCGTTGTCGTCGTGCAGGGCGGCGGTCGGGATAACGAAGAACCCGGACGGGTCAATGTTGGGGCCGGGGCTGGCGGGACAGGCGCTGGCGAGCGCGCCGCCGTCGGCCGTCTGGTAGGCGGCGGCGCACAGGTAAATGTTGGTGGGCATGGAGCCGAAAGCGGCGACGAGGTCAATGGTGCCTTCCATGGCGCCGGAGTTGGTCCCGGCCTTGACCGCCTGGGCGGACGCCGGGGCGTTGGCCCAGGCGACATAAGTGTTCAAGCTCTCGCCCGCGAGGAAGGGTTTGCTGGAGGCGACCGCTACCAGGCCGGTCTTGGCCCAGGGCGCGGCGGCGGTGGCGGCGGGCAGGAGCTGATCGGTGACAAAGATGAAATGATCGTTAGGCCCGTTGGTGCCCGGAGACCAGGTAGCAACGTAGAGGGTGGTGCCGCGCAGGGCGCCGTAAAGCACCATGCCGCTGGAGGCGAGCAGGTAACCCGGGTAATCAAAGTTGCCGTCCAGCACGAAGGGGGGATAGGCCAGAGTGTTGGTGCAGACGGTGGCACTGGGCGTTGAAAAGCCCACACTGTTCGAGGCGACGATGGAGTAGCAGTAGGGCGTGTTCGCCGTCAGTCCCGTGTCGGCGTAACTCGTGCTGGCGGTCATGGTGACGGGTGAACCGGCGCGGTTGATGATGTAGGCCGCAGCGCCCGAGGCGGCGGACCAACTGAGGTTGATCTGATTGGTCTGAACCGGATTGGCGGCGAGGTGCTGCGGCATGGGCGGCGGCTGCGGCGTGCTGCTGACCGAGAAAACCCAGTTGGCGCCGCTGTTGTTGTCCCAGGCGCCGCTGCCGTTGTTGAACACGCAATCCAGTTCGGTCGCATTGGTGGGAACCGTGACGGTATATTCCCAGTAATTGGAGGCGGAGTTAAACGTCATCGGCGCGTCGGGCGACACGACCGGATTCCAGTTATTCCAGCCGAGGTGGATGCTGATGGCACTCGCGCTCGCCAATGGGCCGCCGGCCGGCGAGAACTGAATAGTCACCGGCGTGCCGGCTGCGGGCGGCACGGGCGAAACGCAAACCCGCCCGTTGCAGCCGCTCGAGTTGCCGCCACTGCTGCCGCCCGGCGCCGTCCCAACCCAGACATGCTGAATCGGCGACTTGTAGGTGTTGCCGTAGTTGTCCACCGCCGTGACATAGTAATCCACGTAGGCGTTGGTGATTCCGCTTACCTTCGCGTAATAATAATCGGCGATGTATTGCGGCGTGACACCAGCGCCGGGCGCAACCACGCGTTTAGTCATGTTCGAGGCGGCCCAGGGACCGGTGAGCGAGCCGCCCGCGTAGGTCTTGAACTGATCGGAGGTCGGCGGGTTGGTGCCGTTGACGCGGAGCAGCAGCGTAACATTCGAAATCCCCGACACGTCGTAGGCGTAGGTCCAGACCCAAAAGTCGGTGTTGGTGGCGACCGTCACCTCGTAGCCGTATTGCACGCCGAAGTTCGTTCCGCCCGGATTCCAGGGATGCCGCTGCGGGGGGAAAACGGTGGGCGGCGTGGTGTCGGCGGCCGGGTTGCCCGAGAGGATGCTGTTGACGTTGCGCACGGCGTTCGATTGGGCGACCACGGCGCGCTGGCATTCATCGCCGACGCAGCCGTAATAAACGAACCCGCTGTCGAGGCTGGCGAGGTAATAATGCCAGCCGAGTTCGACGGCGTTGGGCGTCGTGCTGAAGCTGCCGGGGTCCCGCACCTGGTCGATGTTGGGGGTCACGCCCGCGATTTGCTGCGCGGTCTTGACGCGGTTTTCGGTGGCGATGATAACTCGCCAGTTATCGGCCTTGCCGCTGGTGCCGAGGCTGGGATCGACGACATTGCTGCCGCTGCTGCTGGAGTAACTCGGCGGCCAATGCCAGTTGATGAAGATCGGCGAGCCGAAATCCCCGTCCGCAAACACCCAGCCGCCATCCTCGACATGCACCACGTCGTTGGTGTCCGGGGGGTTTTCCTGCAGAAACTGCTCCACCGTGCTGGGGTCGTAGCCGAGGGCGGCCGCCTCGCTGGCAAACTGCGCCACCCATTGCATGTAGTACGAATAGCCTCCGCTCCAGGAGTTGTCGCCGTCGTGGGCCAGCAGCACCATCGCCGGCTTGGCCGGGTTGTTCCGCGCGGCGAGATTGCTCATTAACCCCAGGTCCCAGGTGCCGTAGCTGTCGCGCCAACTGAGCGCCTGATCTGACGGCACGACCATGATGAGCGAATTAGTGCCCGTGTTCGGGTCCACGTAGCGGGCGTAGTGGACTTGGAAGGCAAACGGCATCGCCGCGGTGGGCGCGCAGCCGCGTTCGATGGAGATGCGTTGGTAGTTCGACGCGCCTTGCGCCGGGTTCAACTGGTCCGCGAGGTTCGGAATGTCGCAGTTCTCGCCGCCGGAGCCGAGCACGAGCGGAAAGTTCGCGCAGGAGCGGGTCAAGTGGTTGTTGGCCACCACGGTCCACGCGATGCCGACCTTGTTCAGGATGGGAATCATCTGTTCGGAAAAGCAGGTCTCCGCCGGAAAGTAGCCCCGCGAGAGGGCTGGATTGGTGCCCCAGAATATCTGCATCTGGCGGATATGGATGCGCAACTCCATCTCCAGCGTCTCGTCGCTCACGAGCGGCGCCAGGGCGTGATGATAGGTGAAGTTCACGAGGTCCATGCGCGTCTCGCCGCCACTGGTGGTCCAGGCGCGCGCCTGCTGGTTGTAGGAATTCCAGTTGCCCGCGTAGCCCAACTGGTTATTGGCCCCGAGGCTCTGGACGTTTTCCATCAGCGCGCCGGAGTAATTGGCTTGAGCGCCGGCGTTCGCATAGCCCAGCACGCTTTCGAGCGCGTCGTGCGGCCGGTTCTGGTAGGCGGCCACTCGGTCGGCCAGTCCGAAAACACTGGAGAGCACCTCCGGCGAGGGATGCGGGCGACCGGCATTCTGCTGCTGGATCGTGTCCCACGCGGCTTCGTAATGGTCGGTGCCCCAGTCCCGGCGGTCCGGCCAATAGATCGGCTGGTGCAAGTGCCACAGCCAGGTGGTGTGGAGGTTCGTTCCGGCGAGCCCCGCCGGTGGTGAAAGCAGGCAGAGGGCGGAGCAGCCGGCAAACAGCAGGCCCATCCTGGCCCGCCCCCGTGGAACACCGCTTTCGGGCCGCACTGCGAAGAAGTCCTTCTTTGCTCCGCGGGTTGCGGCTGTGCCGCAGGGCGGGTTTGGGGCGCTCGGATTTCGAAGGCTCTGCGAGTCGGGGCACGTTACAGACATTATCTCTACATAATCAGAACAGGGGCTTATTTCAAGATTTATGCACCCGCATATTTGTGCGGTGGATTCAATCTCCTCTCCCATGCTATAGTGTTGATAATGAGAACCCGTATGTCTTGTCGCATCGGATGGCAGGTTGTCTGCTTGCTGCTTTCGTTCGCCGGTCTGGCTGGCGCCCGCGGCGAGGCCATGCTCGAGTTGTTCCAGATGACCTGGACCAACCTTATCCAGAAGATGCCCGAACTGGCCGAGGCCGGCTACACCAGCCTCTGGTTGCCCCAGCCCGCCAAGGGGGGCGGCGCTCTCTCAGTGGGCTATGACCTCTTCGATCCGTTTGATCTGGGGGATAAGAACCAGAACGGGACGGTCGCCACGATGTACGGCACGAAGGCACAATTGCTGCAAATGGTCCAGACGGCGCACCAGTTCGGGATTCGCGTCTATTTCGACAACGTGATGAATCACCGTGAAGGAGTAGTGCCCGGCTACGACATCTATACGCCGACAAATTTCTTTCCCGGCCTGTGGCCGCAGGATTTTCATCTCCAGACCACCAGCAGCGGCAACCGGAACTGGAACAATGTCGAGAACTGGAACGACCAGTACTACGTGCAGAACGAGCCGATCAACGGCCTGTGCGACCTGGCCCAGGAGCCGGGACCGACCAACTTCAACTTTGGTCCCGTTTTATTCAGCCTAACCAACAAGCCCTTCTTTATCCGCCAGCCCAACAACCCTGAATACTATATGGATACCAATACGGTCTCCCTCGGCTCCTGGCCCGCCGGCGGTTGGCCGGGCTTTGATTGGTCGGGCGGAATCTCGCCGGCCTTTAGCTGGTCGGGCGGAACCTGGCACGGCTTTAACGGGACCAACGGCCAACCAGTGCCGGAGTTCGTCGAGGACTACCTGACCCGGGCGGCCATGTGGACGCTTTACACGACCAAATGCGACGGATTCCGGATGGACGCGGTCAAGCATGTGCCTTCGCCATTCTTTGGCGATTACTCGACCAGTTGGCGCGGTTACGTGGGTGGAATCCAAGCGATGTTTGACTACACGCACGGCTACGGGAGCAACGTGCTGGGCAACGGCTACGTCGAAACCGACGACAACCGGAACAGTTGTTTCGACACCGAAGCGCCGCGCAACGACGCGATGCTCTTCGGCGAGCACCTGGGCCCTCCCCCAACCTATGGCGAGTACATCAGCACCGGCATGAGATTGCTGAATGCGCCGTTGCGCACCGTCCTCAACGGCGCCTTGCAAGACGGCGGTTCGCTGCCCTCCGGTCTGGACCAGCGCGATTTCATACCTTATAGCGGCGCCTTCAGCGCCGCCCAGGGCGTCCAGTTTGCCGAGGATCAGGACGCTCTTCTCTGCTGCCCGACCCACCGCGAGATGCAGGACGCCTATTACTTCATGCATGAGGGCTTGCCGATGATCTACTCGGACAACTTCAATTGGGCCGGCAACCCCTCCAGCTCGGCTACCTTTCCCGAAGTCCCGATGACCGATTACCTGGGGCAATATGGCGATAACACCATGCCGGAGACCTGCTACATCCATCATCAAATGGCCCGCGGCGGGACCCGTCCGCGCTGGAGTGACAGCCACATCGTCGCCTTCGAGCGCTACGACTATCGCGACGTGCAGACCTCCGACCCCTACGACGATCCGGATGCCACAGTCCTCCTCTTCGCCATGAATGCCACCTATAACAACCCGCATGGCGACATTCTCTTTGATGATGGGATCGCCCGCACCTCCGACGGGTATTACAACTGTTGGGAGAGCGACACCCCCTCCGAGGGGTATGGCCTGTGCGTCGGCTTTCCGCCGGGATCGGTTTTGGCCCAGATGGCTACCGCCTCGCCCGGTGGCGGCAATTTCCGCACCTGCCCCAAGCTGCTGGTCCATAGCGCGACCACCAACTACGCCCAGGCGGTTGCCAGCGCGACTAACAGCGACCCCACGCAGCGGCTGATTTATGTCAACACCACCCCGCCCTCGGGCGGCGGCGCGATTGAACTGCTGGTCCCCGCCGGCGGCTGGGTCATGTACGGCTATCAGTGGCCGGAGCCGAGCCGCGGCAACGCTCTCACCAATGCCATTATCTTCCGGCAGGGTGGCGCGGTGGCGCCCACCGTGCTGGTGTATCGGCACGACGGAACCAATGGTGATCCCAACTTTAACCCCATCTATCCTTTCAAGATGCGCGGCAGCTTCGATCCCAATGGCAATGTCATTCTTGCTCCGGGCGAAGGCCATGTCTCAACCATCACCAATGCCTACGGCGTCCAAACGCTCTCCAACAGCTACGCCATAGAGATTCCCGTCCTGACCAATGCGCCGTTTGACCTCGATCTCTTCTGCGATGCCTCGGCCACCAACATCCTGGTCAAAATGGATGGCGGCCTGGATTTGAACAGCCAGATGGGCCTCGGACCGACCACCGGTTTCGACCGGCGCGACAACCAGCCGGGCTACGTCAGCGATGTGTGGCTCGGCTATGAGCAGGCCGCCCAACAGTCCCGCTATGGACCGGAGAAATTTGGCGCGGTGAACATTTCCCGGGATAATATCGTCTCCCTAGGCGCCGAGACTTACTACTACACCGTCGGAACCACTAACTACACCGTGATTGATGGCTCGGGCAACGGCACGAACATTTACACGGATACCGCCACCTGGGTCTATCACGATCCGACCGCGACCAACACTGTTGCCGGCTACGGCACGGCCACCCAGCGCGTCCCTTACAACCCCAACGCCTGGCAATCCGCGGACATCTGGGTCAAGTCCGGCTATCAGTTCCAGATTGACACTTGCTACATCTATTACACCACTGACGGCAGCAACCCCGAAGGGGCGTTTGGCGTCGGCAAAGGCACGACTCAGGTGGTTGAGGCGTGGTGGATTGCCCATGATAGCGCGGACGGCACGATTGACTGGTGGAAAGGCACGATTCCGGGCCTCCCCGCCAACACGCAGGTCCGCTACAAAGTCGCTCTGTTCCTCGGCGGGTATCCTCAGAACACCATCGGCACGATTTCGGACGCGGACGAGTCCAAGCTTTACGGCCTGACGCAGTTCGGCATCACCAATTTCAATCCCACGACCGCGACCGTGTGGCTGCATAACGACCTCAACACGAACAATACCGCCACCGGCCTGAGCAGCGGGTTTCACATCGTGCGGTCGCGTTGTTTCCTGCCCCGGAGCGGCAAATCCGGCGTCTATAACACTTTCCTCCAAACCTTCTATTACGCCGCCCAGTTGCCGGCCGGGGTCATTGCGTATCCCACCACCGACGGCAGCGCCATCACCGGCAGCAGTTACACCGTTGTCGTGTGCGCGGACAGCTCGGTGACCGAAGTGGATTACTGCATTACCGACACCAATGGCCAAACCTGCGGCGTCGCAGCCGCCGCCTCGCCGGATCCTACGCTGAGCCAGCAATACACTAACTATCCGCAGCAGTACCGGTTCACCTACAACCCCGTCGCCAGCAGCGGGACCGCGACCATCACCGTCCAGCTCAAGGACTTGTCCACGAGTGCTTATACCAACCACTTCACGACGCTGACCCGCACCGTCCAGGCGGAGGCCCCGGTCAGCGTCCTCCAAATCGCAAGCCCGCCAACCGACGGCGCCGTGCTGATCCTCAGCTTGAATGAGACTTACACCATCCAGACCTGCTTCACACCCACGTTAACCACCAACGATGCGGACCTCTTCAGCATTTACATTAATGGGCTTCTTCAGCCGCAGTCGGGCTACATCTTGCGCCCTCCCGGCTCGGTGGCGGGGTGTCCCGGGATGCGCAATCTGCTTTACATCTGGACGAACGCGATCTCCGAAACCAATGTTATCCAGGTCGTTTACACCAACGGTGTCACGCTGAGTGCTACGCGCACGGTGGCCGTGGCTCGCATCGGCGATCCGACGGACTCCGACGGCGATGGCGTGCCGAACTGGATGAAAATCTTAGCGGGCACCAGCCTCTACGACCCCAATTCCTTTTTGCGCATTACCAGCCTGGTGTCCGGCAACCCGGTCGAGGTCACTTGGTCCAGCGTGCCCAATATAACTTATCAGGTGCTCGCCACCACCAATTTCGATTATCCCATGGCGCCGATTCCCGGGGCCGTCGTCACCGGCGATCCCAGCAACACCGTTACCCGCTGGTTCGACGTCGCGCCCGACGCCACGAACAGGTTCTACCGCATTCAAGTCCTCGTGCCGTGAGTTGGCCCCGATTTGAATGCGTGACCTGACTCAGCCGGCCTGAACCACTTATGAAACGCCACCCCAACCTGATCCTCCTTGTCTGCCTGGCGCTCTGCCTGGGCGGCGTCCACCAGTGTTTGGGCGTCCTCGCCAATGCCTGGCACATTCCGGACGGCGACGCCAACTTTGGCGGACTGAACATGCGCAGCCCTGAATTTGAAATCGGCACCACCACGACCGTCACGGTTTGGTCCGGCGTTTGGAAGTGGAGCAACGGCGGGAGCACGCTGCTCTGCAATCAGACCGGCGGCTGGGTGTTTTACAAGGGCGCGACGCAGAGTTCGTGGAGCAGCAATGCGCTCACCTGGCAGACGAATTTTCAATACACCACGGGAAACCAGTATTGGAGCGCGTCATTTAATACCACGAATTTCGGCACCGATGACGTCATACAATATTATTTGCTGCTGACCCTCGACGGGACCGGAACCAGTGGCGCCACCAACACTTGCCTTTATGCCGGTGGCGACTACGGCAGCTTGACCACCGGCAATCAAAGTGTCGCCGCCGCATCACCGTTCACCATTCGCAACCGGCCCGCGTGGTTGTTCCATGACGGCAACCGGGTTGTCACGGCCAACGCCAACGGGACTAATTCGACCGTTAGTTTCTGGATCCAAATTGGTTACCAGTCCAAGGACGCCAGCATTCGCTGGGCGAGCAATGGCTGCATCTATTTCACCACCGACGGCTCGACGCCGGCCGGTTCGCTCGGCGTCGGCAGCGGCATCACGCAAGTCATGCCGTTGAACTACGACCACGAGCAGGATAATTTCAGTATCGCCGGCAACGCCATGTGGTGGGTGGGCACGGTGACGAACATTCCGAATTACACCGCCATCAACTATAAAATCGGCGTCTGGAACAGCGCCAACAACGAGGAAAAGTTTGCGGATTACAACGCCGCCACGCCCAACACCATTTTCAATTTTTCCATCGGCGCCACCACCGGCACCAACGGCGTCCCGGTGCTCACCGTGGACGGCATGAACGCCGAATACACCACCGAACATCTGTTTGTGAACGAAGTGGCGGGCGACTCGATTCCCGTCACCGTTGTGTTTTCGCCCAACACCAACAACGTCGTCGAGGCTGATGTCTATTCCGACTTGAATCGCCGCAGTTTTGTCACGACCCTCACGGTGGACGCCAACGGCAACCCGACCGAGGAAGGCCTCTACCCGCCGAACGGGAACACCATCGCCACGGGCGACGACACCCATTATTACAAAGCTTACCCAATGACCTACATTGGCGGCGGCCAGTATTCGCTGACGCTCAACGCGACGAACTGCGGCGCGTATCGCGTGACGGCGCGCTACCGGCTTTTGGGCAACACCAACTGGTTTTGGTATGGGCTGCGGGATCATTGCATCGTCGTGACGCCGACCCGGGCGCGCAACATGACGATGTATGAGTTGAACGCGATGAACATTGATTCGCAAGGCACGAACGAGAGCGACCGCAGCACGTTCACGGATTTATACAACGGTCCCGGCTCGCGGCCTTACGACCCGGTCACAAACCGGTTCAATTTGCAATACGTCCAAAACCTCGGCGTGAACTGGCTCTGGCTCCAGCCGATTCATCCGATTGGCATCGAGAACCGGCAGATCAATCCGAACACCGGCCAGCCTTACGCCGTCGGCAGTCCGTATTCGATCAAAAACTTCTTCCAGATCAATCCGCTGTTGAGCAAAGCCAACACGCGCGCCGCAGGGATGCAGGAGTTCACCAACTTCGTCGCCGCCGCCAACGCCGCCGGCATCAACGTGATGCTGGACGAACCGTTCAGCGACTCCGCCTGGGATTGCGAGTTGGACAGCCTCGGCACCAATCTGTTCGCGCCCACCGGCCAGCCCTCCGACCTCATTGTCAACGACCAGCCGCTGTTTTATTCCCGCACCAACGAATACGACCAGCGCGCCACCAGCCCGGCGTTGCAGACGGTGGCGCCGGACCGTTACGACTTCGGCAAATGGACGGACGTGTCCCACATTTATTCCGGCCGTTACGCCGCCCTGGTGCCCAATGCCTCGCAGTCCGGCAATTATTTGAGCGAGGCCGACTGGTTCGATTACTCCATCGGCAGCGAAAGCGGCACCGGCAACGGCAACGGCCATTTCGACCCGGTCACGCAAAACGTCTGGCGCTATTTCGCCGACTGTCTCCTTTATTGGCTCGACCAGACCGGCTGTCCGAGCAACACGCCGCCCAACCTGACGGCCAGCCGGGGCATCGGCGGCCTGCGCGCGGATTTCGGGCAAGGGCTGGCGCCGCAATGCTGGGAATACATCATCAACAAGGTCCGCTGCCGGAAATGGGACTTCGTCTTCATGACCGAGTCGCTCGACGGTGGCAATGTGACCTACCGTTCCAATCGCCACTTCGACGTGCTGAACGAAAACCTCATCTTCGACCTGCAAAACGCCGCCACCGCGAGTGATTATCGCAACGACTTCGACGCGCGACGCACGGCTTACGGCCAGTCGGTGATTCTGCTCAACAATGATTCCCACGATGAGGAAAGCTATGCCGACCCCTTCGAGGCCCTCATCCGCTACATGGCTTGCAGCGCCATTGACGGCGCCCCCATGATCTTCTATGGCGAAGAATTGGGCATCTCCACTACCTTTGGCTTCGACAGCTACCAGTTGAACTTCGGCAAGACGATTCCCCAGTTCATGGACTACAACTCCCTCCAGCCTATCTTCTCCCCCGCCAACCGCAACTTCGGCCTCGACCAGCTCTGGCCCGTCTATGCCGCCCTCAACCAGGCCCGCTCTTTCAGCGCCGCTCTCCGCAATTGCAACCGCTATTACCTCAACCAGATCGGCAGCGAAATCTCCCAGCCCAGCATCTTCTCCGTCGCCAAATACGTCCAGCCCAACGGCTCCCCCAACTTCTACGACGTGGTCTTCGCCTTCGCCAACCTCGACCGCAATGACTCGCAGGTGGGCAGTTTCGACGTCAACATCACGCAAAACGGAACCAACCTCTTTGGCATCAAACCGGGCCGCGCCTACAACGTCAGAAACATCGCCGCTTATACCGCCATTGATCCCAACCGCCGCAATTACTGGCTCTGGGGCGCGGGCGGCATCGCCGGCAGCAACGTCCTGGCCAACGGCGTCTATGTCGCCCTCAACCCCGTCCCCACCTCCAACAGCGCCTGGACCAATGCCCCCTTCGAGGCCCAGTACCTCAAGCTCTATGATGTCACCCCCCCGGCCGCCCCGGCGGCCCCCTCCGCTCCCAAAGCCTACGCCCTCGGCGCCAGCGCCACCTTCAGTTGGACCCCCCTGGTTGACCCGGACGGCGGCATCTCCGCCTACCATATCCAAGTGGGCACCTCCCCCGGCGCCTCAAACGTCTTCGACACCACCCTCGCCGGCACCACCGTTGCCGCCACCAACACTTACGGCCAGACCCTTTACGCCCGCGTCAGCGCCATCAACAACGCCGGCATCGAAGGCCCCTTCAGCCCCAGCAGCGCCGGCACGATCCTGCTCGACCCTGGCTCCATTCGCCTGACCGCCTCGTTCGCTGCGACTTCCCTCACTCTGAGCTGGCCCGCAAACCTCAACACCAATTTCACCGCCTTGTACACCACGACCAATCTGACGCCCCCAGCCAACTGGCAGCCGGTGCCCGACGCTCCGTTCCTTGGCAACCAGCAATGGCTGTTCACTGCGCCCACCACCAACGGCCCGGCCCGCTTCTACCGCCTCCAACTCAACTGACTCTGACCTTCCGGGAGGGCGAGCGTCCCCGCGAGCCGCAACTCCCGCCCTTACCACCTGCAACTCAACCGACACCGGCGTTTCGGGAGGGCGATTGGGATTCGGACTGATTCACCCACTGGGTGAGGGGGCTGTAGCCTGAATTGTCTTTGCCGTTGCGTGAGGTTCAACTGCGGAATCCAAGATTAACCCGTTTGGCAGGCACGAACCCACACACTTGATCTGTTCGCCAAAAGCCCGGTTGCCCTGGCAACGCGAAGACCGCGCACCCGGGCTTCGGCGCGGGCAGCGGCGGCCATTCCGGGCGCTGCATGGAAAAGTACGCTCTGCCCGAGTTCGTCTGTGTGGTTTGAGCGCGGGCGCTGCAAATGCCCGCCGCTCCCGCAGCAACCAGAATCAGGACCAAACCCTTGGTCCTGAGCCGCCGAGCGGCCCAGATTGCCGCAATCCCCAACAGAACCAGCAAACTGGACGCCGGCTCCGGGACGAGAACCCCCTCCCGGAACCACAGATCGTAACCATCGGGATCAGGCGCGCCGTCGAAAAAGGACGTTCCGCCTGGATAGTTATATAAACCACCAATTATATAACAAGTGCTGTCACCAGACTGGAGGACCGGTTGCAAGTAATAAGTTGTTCCCGGTGTCACCGCCACAGATGTCGCAAAGAAGAAATTGGTGATGCCGAAATAAAAACCGTATGGCATGAAAACCGGGGCCGTTGAATCCAGCACCGTTCCGCTGATCGAACCTGCCAGCAGATTCACATACAGTGTGGCTCCCACACCACCCCCAGCATAGTCATCCAAAAACTCAAACTGGACGAACCCGACGGAGGCAAGGGCCGGCGTAAAGGACATGCCTTCAGGCTGCGCCTGAAGTACGAAACCGGCGCTGATGTCCCGGTTGGTCGCCGATTGCTGGTCGTAGATCAGGGTGCCCTGGCCGTGAGCGGCCAGCGCTGACAACATGAGCGCGGTTTGGAGGGCAAACAGATATGTTTTCATAAGGTGAGTCAGTTTCATAAGCTTGGTTGTTTGGGCCGCCGTCAGCTTGGCTTGTGAGCGGCACCTTTCATAAGGACGGTTATCAGCCCAAATCGCTATGGCAGGCAAGCTAAATCCACCTGATAATTCCAAGTAAATGAATTGGCGTGAAAACCCTCTCGTGCACGAAATCCCCAAGAGCAAAGCTCCCACAGCCGGGCGGCGGCGGGAGACCACCAGCGCCGACCGCGCATCTTCATCATGGTTGTTGCCTCAAGACACGGTACACGAGGAAAAGTTCATCCCCCTGCCGCCGCGCGGACTGGAGTTCCAGTTGGGTTGCCCGCGCCAGGCTGCCTGCGCCCAGGCCGTCAGCAATCGTCGGCGCGGCGCGTCCGCCGAAAATCTTCGGGCAGACGGTCAGGCGCAGTTCGTTCACCAGGCCGGCGCGGAACAAGGCGTCATTGAGTTCGGCGCCGCCTTCGCAGAGGAGCCGTTTGATGCCCCACTTCTTGCGCAGCCAGCGCAGCGCGCGGGGAAAGTTGATCTCTTTCGCGCCGCAAATCCTGACTTCCGCCGCGAGCGCACGCAGCTTCTTCAACCGGCCCGAGGTCGCGCGCCGGGTCGTGAGAATGATGATGGGAGAGAACCGGCGCCGGAAGATTTCGGCCCCGGGATTGACGGTGCCGGAGCGGCTCACGATGACGCGCAAGTTGAACTCGGCCAGACCGCGGCGCAAACGGAGGCGGCGGTATTTCGCCGGCCCCGGCCCCATGTTGATCGGGTTCAGGTCCGCCGTGCGGGCGCCCGCCATCACGGCATCTGCCGTCGCGCGGAGTTGGAGCAAGTGTTCCCGGTCGCGCCGGCTGCCGAAGGAGGAGACGGCGCGATTGGCGGTGGCGATCTTCCCATCCGCCGTCATCGCCATGTTGACCAGCAGGAACGGCAGGGGGGGTGATGGTGGATGGCTGATGGTTGATCTCTTCATAGAATGAGCATCGCATCACCGTAGCTAAAGAAGCGATAGCGCTCGCGGATGGCCGCGGCGTAGGCGGACAGAATCAAATCGCGCCCCCGGGTGTCGTTGGGCGCGGCGAAGGCGCTGACGAGCATCAAGAGGGTGGAGCGGGGCAGGTGAAAATTGGTCAGGAGCGCGTCCACAATTTTGAAATCGCAGGGGGGATAAATGAAAAGACGCGTGCGGCCCGACCCGGCGGAGACAGTGACTGGTAACGGGTGATTGGTGACTAGTGACTGGGGACTGGGGACTGGGGACTGGGGATCGGGTCGAGCGGCGAGGGTTTCCAGCACGCGGAGGGTGGTGGTGCCGACGGCGATCACCCGGCGGCCCGCGCGCTTGGCGTCGTTGACGGCACGGGCGGTTTCCTCGCTCAACTCGTAACGCTCTTCGTGCAGGGTGTGCGCCGCGATGGTTTCCGCCTTCACCGGCGCAAACGTTCCCAGCCCGACGTGCAGCGTCAGAAAGCCAACCTGCGCGCCGCGCGCGGCAATTTCGGCCAGCAGCGATTCGGTGAAATGCAACCCGGCGGTCGGGGCCGCGACCGAGCCGGCGGGCCGCGCGAAAACGGTCTGGTATCGCTCGCGGTCCTGCTCCATGCGGCTCTGGTCGGCGCGCACGATATAAGGCGGCAGCGGGACTTCGCCCAGCGCGTCGAGCAGGCTGGCGATGTTGGGCGCGCCTGCGAAGCGCAACCGCCGATGGCCTTCGTCATTTTTGTCAAGCACCGTCGCGCGCGCGCCGCTCAGTTGGCCGCGCGTGTCCCGGAGAAGGACCTGCGTTCCGGCGCGCGCCCGTTTGCCGGGGCGCAGCATGGCCCACCAATCGTTGATGGCATTCTCCTCGAGCAGCAGAATCTCAAACTGCCCGCCGGTGCGCGCGTTGACGCCGCGGAGGCGGGCCGGGACCACGCGCGAGTTGTTGAGGACCAGCAGATCGCCGGGCTGCAAATACTCCAAGAGGTCGCGAAACCGGCGATGCTCAACCTGGCCGGAGCGGCGATGCAAAACCAGCAGCCGAGACTGGTCGCGCTGAGGCGCGGGGACCTGCGCGATCAGCCCCGGCGGCAGCTCATAATCGAAATCCGCGGTTCGCATCCGCCACAGCATTATGCCAATGCGCAAGGGTGACAAGGGTGCAAGTCCAACCTCTGGGTGAAAAACCCTCGTTTTCCCGGTTCCGCTGCGGTCGAAACAAGGTGCGCACCAGCGACTCGGCACTGGTCGCGATTCAGGCATTTGGGTGGAAGAACGGCATTGTGCCCAATGTTTTCAAGGGTTTAGCCAGCTTAGGCGGTGTCCTCTGGGGGGTGCACAAGTTGTGAATAACTTTTTTCACAAATCATGTGGAAAACTGTTGACGGGGTGGGGAGTAATGGGTCAAAGTGGGGCGAAGTGGGACAGTTGGGGTTAGGCTGTTCCGCTGTGAATAAGAATGGAACTGAATGAGACAACTGAGCCGACGTGCTACAACGACCTCTATCGGCATGGGGTTGACGAGAAGCGGCGTGTCCAGATTCCGGCGAAGTGGCGACCAGCCAAGCCGGGCGCGGAACTGACCCTGGTTGTTTGGCTCAAGGCGAAGGAAGGTCCGTGTCTTCGCGTGTTGCCGCCCCAGCAGTTGGCGAAGTTGATGCGGGACATTGATGCGATGCCGAACAGCGACTCGAACAAGGTCGTGCTGAAGCGGTTCATCGGCAGTGGATCGGTCCAGGTAGCGCTCGACAAAGCCGGGCGGATTTGCCTGCCGGAAAAAATGGCGAGGGATGCGGGGATCGGCGCGGAGGCGGTGCTGGTCGGGTTGCTCGACCGGTTTGAGATTTGGAGCCCCGAACGTTACGAGAATGTCAAGGCGTCGGACGCAATCATGGCGCAGGAAGCGTTCAAACTGATGGAATGATTTATGATTCTGCTGCGATTACTGACCACTGGCAAAAGTCTGGTGGGCGTGCGCGACGCGGAGAGCCGGTACCGGCTGCCTAGCCAAAGATTGTTGCCCCAATTCGGCCCGGTGCGAAATCCATTCGGCAGCGGAGCAAAGGCCGAACTAGCGCAAACGGAAGCGCGCCCGCCGGAGGATCACGGCGGAAACGGCACGCCCGCAGCGAGGCCCAGCCTGCCGGGTCCGGGAGGAGAGCCGGCGGCAGTGCTCCAGCCAGACGCGGAGCATTGTGCGGCGCCGGCGAAGTTTGACGCCCGCAATCTTGCCGGGGCCCTTTGGCGGAGGGCAACTGCGCTCCTGAGCGGGTGGCAGGCGAAATTGTGCGGCCTGCTTGCGCTTTCGGGTCGCCAGGCGGCCCAACCGGCCATCCCGCGGTTCCCGAAGCCGCCGGTGCAAGGGGAATTGTCCCTGGACCGGATCAAAGTGGTGCGAAACGATTTAAGCGACGCGGACCTGGAGGTGGTTCCAGCCAAACCGCCGGCGGCGCCAGTGGCCACCGCGCCGGCTCCGCGAGCGGTCGAAAAAGCCGAGGGGGCCAAAAGCGCATGGGGGCGCGTAACGACCCGGATTTGGGGCGGAGGCAAAACGCCATCTGACGAGGACCGATGAGGGGTGCCAGAATTCACGCACAGACCCGTGATGATGGCGGAAGCGCTGGCCGCGCTGAGGCCGCAGCGCGGCGGCCGGTACGCGGACGGCACGGTCGGTGGGGCTGGACACGCGGCAGCCATATTGGCGGCGAGTTCGCCGACCGGATGGTTGTATGGGTGCGATCGCGATGGCGCGGCCGTTGAGGCGGCGGAACCGAAGCTGGCGAAATTCTCCGGCCGGTTCGAAATCCGCCAGGGCAATTTTGCGGAATTGGCGGACTGGGTGCCGCCGGGCAGTTGTGACGGGGTACTGCTGGATTTAGGCGTCAGTTCGCCGCAACTGGACGAGGCCGGGCGCGGCTTCAGCTTTCAGCAGGATGGCCCGCTGGACATGCGGATGGACCGGCGACAAGGGTTGACGGCGACCCGCCTGCTGAATGAGGCGACGGCGGAAGAGCTGGCGAGGATTTTTTGGGAACTGGGCGGCGAGCGCGATGGTCGGCGGTTTGCGCGAGCGATCGTGCAGGAACGCGAACACCGCCGGTTTGAGACGACGCGGCAACTGGCGGAGCTGATCGGGCGTTTGGCGCCGCGCCGCGGCAGGAAGACGCATCCGGCGACCAAGGCATTTCAGGCCGTCCGGATGGCAGTGAATGATGAGATTGGTTCTTTGCAACAGGGCCTGGCGGGAGCGCTGAAGATTCTGAAGCCCGGCGGACGATTGGTGGTGATCACCTTTCATTCGCTGGAAGATCAAATCGTGAAGGATTTCGGGCGCGCGCGGGCGCGGGATTACACATTCACTGGAGGAATGGATGTTCCGGAGTTGCGCAAACCGCGCGCGCCTGAGTTGAAGTGGTTGCAGCGCAAAGCGCTCCGGCCCGCCGCGGCGGAAGTGGCGGCAAACCCGCGCAGCCGCAGCGCGCAGATGCGGGTGATGGAGAAGCTGGGTGATGGGTAATGGGTGAGGCGTGATTGGTTATGAAGAATAAGTGAGAATCTCAGGATGATATGGCGCGAAATCGAAAATATGAGTCGCCGGCAAATCGGTTTGGGCCGGCGCTGAAGGCGTTTCTGCTGTGTCTGCTGATTGGCGGGTCGGGGGTCGGTTATGTCTGGCAGAAAGACCAGATTGCCCAACTTGGCCAGCAGATCAGGAAGCGCGAGCTGCGCCTGGCCGACCTGGAGAACCAAAGCGAGAAGCTGAGAAAGCAATTGGCGACGATGCGTTCGCCGCGTTTCCTGGAAAGGCGCATTCAGGAATTGGGCCTGGGCCTGGGGCCGCCCCAGCAAACGCAAGTGTGGCGACTGGCCGAGCCGGCGCGCGATTTGCCCCGGCCGGAGCGCGACCGGCAATACGCCGCACCGCGCGAGACAGCAGCGGCGCCGAAGGGTTAAACGAGAATTTTGCCGCCGCCCGTGACGCCATCGGATGAGGAACCGATCGCCGCGGGCGGCCGGCGAACTTGACGCAAGAAACATAGCGAAACCGAAATGAACTGAAAAGCAATTTGCCGCCGCCCGTGACGCCGTCGGATGAGGAACCGATCGCCGCGGGCGGCCGGTGACTTTCAAGAAACCAGATAAGTCAATCAAGCTGGACGGGTTGGACGGGTTAATATGGCGAAACAACTGCAATATCGAAGGTTGGTGCTGCTGGCGCTGCTGCTGGGCGCGGCCTTTGCCGGGCTGGGTTACCGGCTCGTTGATCTGCAGGTGCTGCGCTACGAAGAACTGAGCGCCCGGGCGCGGCATAATACGCGTCGGGAATTCCTGCTGGAACCGCGCCGGGGCGACATTCTCGATGCGAAAGGCAACCTGCTGGCGACCAGTGTTTTTGTGAAAACCGTTTGCGCCGATCCGGCGCTGATCGGCAAGCGCCAGGCGGAGGTGGCCCGCGCCGTGGCGCCTTTGCTGCAAGTCAGCGAAAGCGAGCTGCTTCAGCGATTGACACCGCGCCTGACGCGAAACGCAAATGGCGCAATCATCACCAACCACTACGTCGTGCTTAAGCGCAAAGTCCAGGTTGAGACCTGGCAAAAGATCCAGATGGCGATGACCAATCTCTCGTTCGGGCTGGATGAGAAGAAATTGCCCCGGCCCGAACGAGAATTTTACCGCGACCTCCGACGCGGGGCGGTCTATGTCGAGAAGCTGGACGACCAATTACGGGTATATCCGAACCAAGCCCTGGCGGCGCACGTTTTGGGCTATGTCGGCATGGACGAGCACGAACTCGACGGCCGCCGGCTGCTGCAGACTTCGGGCAAAGACGGCATCGAGCGGAGTTTCGACTCCAAACTGGCCGGCGTGCGCGGCTGGCGGGTGACGGAAACAGACCGGCCGGGGCGGGAACTGGTTCCTATGCGGGAACAGGATGTGGAGCCGCGTGACGGTTTGAACGTGGTCCTGACCATCGATTCAGTGGTGCAGCACATTGTCGAATCCGCGCTGGCTGAAGCATTGGAGAAACACTCGCCCCTGAGCATTTCAGGAATCGTGGTGCGTCCACGCACCGGGGAGATTCTGGCCCTGGCAACGCTGCCGAACTTTGATCCGAACAATCCGGGCGCGGCACCGGCGGACGCGCGGCGCAACCGGGTAATCGCCGACGTGGCGGAGCCGGGCTCGACGTTCAAAATAGTCGTGATTTCCGGCGCGCTCAACGACGGGGTCGCGCAGTTGAGCGACACCTTTGACTGCGAGCACGGTCAGTTTCATTTCGCGGGCCATGTGCTCCACGACCACGAATCCTACGGTGTGCTTTCGGTGGAAAACATCATCACCAAGTCCTCGAACATCGGCGCCGCAAAGGTCGGCATTAAAATGGGCGAGAGCCGGCTCTACGACTACATCCACAACTACGGCTTCGGAACGCGGACGGGGCTGCCGCTCCAAGGGGAGATCAGCGGAATCGTTTATCCGGTAAAGAAGTGGAGCAAAGTGTCGATCGCCCAAATTCCGATGGGCCAGGGCATCGCGGTGACGAGCCTGCAAATGATGATGGCGATGTGCGCCATCGCTAACAAAGGGGTGCTGATGCAGCCGATGCTCGTGGACCGGCTGGAGGACCGCGACCACGTCGTGGTGGCCAAGTATTCTCCGCAGCGCGCGCGGCACGTGATCAGCGCAGCGGCGGCGGAGCAGATGGTTGCCGCGCTCAAGACCGTGGTCTCGCCGGAAGGCACTGCGCCCAAAGCCGCGCTGGCGCATTACACTGTGGCCGGCAAGACCGGAACGGCGCAGAAATCCGGCGGCCCCGAGGGCTACCTCAAGGGCAAGTACTTCGCCTCTTTCATCGGCTTTTTCCCGGCGGACAATCCCGAGCTTTGCATTTCCGTGGTGATGGATGAGCCGAAACAAGGCTATTACGGCGGACAAATCGCTGCCCCGGTGTTCAAACAAATTGCCGAGGCGGCGGCCAATTACCTGAATATTCGGCCGGAAGACGGCGAGGCGGCGCCGGTGCCGACGGCCGTGGCCCCACCCCTGGATAACCGCACTTTGAAAACCGCAGCCGCACGCTCGCAGTGAAGACAACCCAACCATGAAAGGCTAACATGAATTCGCTACCATTCATTTCCCACCATCTCTTTGTGGCGGCCATTGCCAACGAGGGCCGCGCGCACCCGAAGCCAACGCGGCACGAAAGGCCGTCTGTCGGGCCGGCCGATTCAGCGAGCGGCATTGCGTTGGAAGTGATGGATGGTTGGAAACCGTTGCCCGCCGACACGGCCCGCCCGTTGCGGGTCTCTGTCGCCCAGGCACGAAATTGACTTGGCTGGCGCCGAAGGCCGCCGGAAGATGGGATTGAGGGTTTGGATGGAAGCTCGCTCATTAACATTTATCGCCACCGCCTGCGCCGGCGAACAATTAAGTGGTTCGCCGGAAACGCGCGTCCACCGTGTGTGCACGGATTCGCGCCGGGCGCAGGCGGGCGACTTGTTCTTTGCTTTGCCGGGCGGGCGGTTCGATGGGCACGATTTTCTGCGGCAAGCCGCCGAGAAAGGGGCGGGCGCGGTGGTAGTTGAGCGCAAGCGGGTGCCGGCGGCCTGGAGCGGTTGCGCGATGATCGCCGTCGAGAACACGCGGAAAGCCCTCGGCCGATTGGCCTCGACGTATCGAGAAGATTTTGCGCTGCCGCTGGTGGCGGTCGGCGGTTCAAACGGCAAGACGACCACCAAGGAACTGGTAGCGTCGGTGCTGCGGCAAAAGGTCGCCACGCTCTGGAACGAAGCCAGTTTCAACAACGATATCGGCGTGCCGTTGACGTTGTTGCGGCTGGAGAAATCGCATCAGGCGGCGGTGCTCGAAGCAGGCACCAACCATCCGGGCGAACTGGCGCCGCTGCTGCAGATGATTCGGCCAAACTACGGTGTCATCACCTGCATCGGCCGCGAGCATTTGGAGTTTTTCGGCGACGTGGCGGGCGTGGCCCGGGAGGAAGGGTGGCTGGCCGAGTTGCTGCCGGCGGACGGCAAGCTCTTTGTGAACGGAGACGATGAATGGACGGGTTGCATGGTGGAGCGCGCGCGCGCTGCGGTGGTGCGGGTGGGATTTGCGGCCAGCAACGACTGGCGCGCGCGGGGCCTGCGTCTCGACAAGCAGGGCGTGAGGTTCCAGGCGGATGGGCCGAAAGCCGATTTTGCGGGTGAGTATCGGATCCATTTGCTGGGCCGCCACCAGGTGGTGAACGCGCTGTTCGCCATAGCCATCGGGATGGAGCTGGGCTTGAGCCGCGAGGAAGTCGCTCGGGGTCTGGCCCAATGCGGACCGCCGAAGATGCGGCTCGAACTGTGGGAACACGGCGGCGTGCGCGTGCTCGACGACGCCTACAACGCGAACGCGGATTCGGTGGTGGCGGCGCTGCAAACACTGCAAGATCTGCCCTGCAAAGGCCGACGGGTGGCCGTGCTGGGGGACATGGCTGAGTTGGGAGCCCACAGCGAGGCGGCGCACGAAGAGATCGGCCGGCGGGCAGCGGAGCTCGGCGTCGGCCAGTTGTTCGCCGTCGGGAAAATGGCGCCAATAATGGCGCGCGGCGCGCGGGGCGCCGGGTTGAACCGGGTCTTTGAATTTGCGGACGTGGAAACCGCAGCCGCGGCGGTGAAGAGCTTTGTTAAGAGCGGCGACGTGGTGCTGTTGAAGGCCTCGCGGACCACGCGGCTGGAACGGATCGGGGAAATGTTACGAGCCGGAGAGGCCGGACGAAGAGACTGAATGTTTTATTATTTGAGCCAATATTTGCTGGCGTGGTCGGCGGGGACCGAGTGGGCCGACCGTTTATCCGCGTTGCGGCTCTTTCGGTACATCACCTTTCGCAGCGCCGGGGCAGCCTTGACGGCGCTGGTCTTGAGCTGGTGGCTGGGACCGAAAGTGATTGCCTGGCTGAAGCAGTTGAAATTCGGCCAGGAGTACGCGGACAAAGCGGAAGCCGGGGGCGGCATGGCGGCCCGGATCCTGAGCAAGAAAGGCACGCCGACGATGGGGGGCATTTTGATCGTCGTGGCGCTGAACCTCACGACGCTGCTCTGGGCGCAGTGGAACACACTCGTGCAATTGACCTTGCTTTCGGTCGTTGTGCTGACCGGCCTGGGGTTTTATGACGACTACGCCAAGATCAACCAGCAGAGCAGCGGCGGCGCCAGATCGTGCGTCAAGCTCGGCGTGCAAGCCGCGCTGGCGTTGTTCATCGGGCTGTATTTGTGGCACATGCCCTCCACGCGAAAGCTCGTTACGGAGATCATGGTGCCCTTTTACAAGTATCCGATCATGACCGGCGCCGGTGTCGTGGGGCTGGGGCTGACGATCCTGACCATCGTGGGCAGTTCGAATGCGGTGAATTTAACGGATGGCCTCGACGGGCTGGCGATCGGTTGCACGCTAATCGTGTCCTTTGTTTTCTTGGTTCTGACCTATCTGGCGGGGCACAAGACCGCTTCGGCCTATTTGCAGATTCCCCATGTGGTGGGAGCGGGGGAATTGACGGTGTTTTGCGCGGCGATGATTGGCGCCGGGCTGGGCTTCCTTTGGTTCAACTGCCATCCCGCGCAGGTCTTCATGGGCGACACCGGTTCGCTGGCGCTGGGCGGCGCGCTCGGCATCGTTGCGGTTCTGATCCATCAACCGCTGGTGCTGGTGATCGCGGGCGGAGTCTTCGTGATGGAGGCGGTTTCAGTGATTGTTCAAACCGGCTGGTATCGCTACACGAAGCGGCGGGACGGCACCGGCGCGCGCATCTTTTTGATGGCGCCGATCCACCATCATTTCGAGAAGAAAGGCTGGTATGAATCGCAGGTCGTGATGCGATTTTACATTTTGGGGGTGCTCTGTGCGGTGGTGGCGTTGAGCACGTTAAAGATTCGGTAACATGCTGGAACTGGAAAACAAACAGATCCTGGTCATCGGCCTGGGCGGCCGCGGCCAAGCGGCCTGCGAGTTCCTGCGTCGGAGCGGGGCGAAAGTTGTGGGCGTGGACCACGCCAATTCGCACGAGCTGCGGCGCGGCGCTGACCGGCTGCGCCCGCTGGGCATCGAGGTTGCGCTGGGGGTGTCAGCGCCGCCGGAGCGCGAATTCAGCCTGGCGATACTGAGCTCCGCGTTGCCGACCAATACGCCCCTGGTTGAAGCGGTCCTGCGAAACAAGGTGCCGCTCATCAGCGAACTGGAGCTGGGCTTTCAGCAGTCGCAATGTCTGAGTATCGCCGTCGCCGGCACGAACGGCAAAGGCACGACGGCGGAACTGGTCGAACGCGTGCTGCTGCACAACCACCGCAAGACCGTTTTGTCCGGCCACCGGGCGCGACCGGTCTGTTCGGTCATCGAGCAGACGAAAGAGCTGGATTATCTGATCTTGCAGATCGACTCGTTCCAACTGGGCATCACCGAGGTCCTCCGGCCGTCGGTTGCCGTGCTGACGAACCTGGCTCCTGATCATCTGGACCGTTACGGCAGCGTGGAGGCTTGCGTGCGCGCCAACGCCCGCCTGTTCCGCAACCAACAGGCCCTTGATTGGGCCATCGTGCAGAGCGAGGCCCTGAAGCGGCTGCGCGAACTGAACCTGCCCGTGCCGGCCCAGGTGATCACTTTCAGCGCCGAGGACCGAAACGCGGATCTGTACTTGGACCGCGGGCTGCTCCTCAGCCGCATCCCGAACTGGTCCGGACCGTTGCTGGACCTGCAGCACTGCCAGCTTCGCGGGCCGCACAACGCGGAGAACCTTATGGCGGCGCTGGCGGTCAGCCATGTCTTGCGCCTGCCGCTGGAGGCCGTGGCGGACCCGATGAAAACCTACGCTGCCGGACCGCATCGTTTCGAGTTCGTGGCGGAGATTAACGGCGTCCAGTTCATCAACGATTCCAAGGCGACCAACGTGGATGCGTTGCACAAAACCATACGCGCGACGCGCCCGGGGCCGGGCGGCGAACCCAATCTTTGGCTCATTGCGGGCGGAAAGGACAAGGGCCTGGAGTTTTATGATGTTGGTCCGCTGCTGTCGAAGCGTGTCAAGCGCGCGTTCCTCGTCGGCGAGGCCAGCGAGCGAATTCGCGCCGCTTGGGATCTTTTTACTCCTTGCAACGTCGCGAGTTCGTTGCTAGAAGCAGTGGCAGAAGCGGCGAAAAATGCGACTTCAGGCGACGTAGTTTTGCTTGCACCGGCTTGTTCGAGTTGGGATCAGTTTCGAAACCATCAACATCGCGGTGAAGTCTTTTGCCAGGCAGTGAAATCAATAGGTAGGGGTGTCCGCGGCGGCACCCCCAACATAGACGGTAAAACAGTGACAGCGCAGCAGTGAAGCGAAGCGAGAGACATGAGAATTTTGCCCTGGGGTTTTTTGAGGGAAAACCCCGGAGCGAAGCGAACAAATTCAACCAATACCTCAATAAACAGACGCAATAGCGCCATTTGAAAATGAATAACCAAAATCCACTAAATCTACTGGGCTCCGCTATGGAGCAGAAAAACAAGGGTCGTGCCCGCGTAAAGATCGCGGTCTTCTTCGTTCTGGCCGTACATGGCATCGGGCTAATGGCCTTGCTCATGCAGGGCTGCGGGCAATCCAAAGCACCGGTCACACCGACGGAGACCACGGCGAGCAACCCTCCTCCGGCGTTTGTTGAGACGGCCAATCCGCCGGTCACGGGCAGCAATCCTCCGGTTGTGGTCACCGCCCCGGCGCCGGTCGAAACGCCCGCACCGCCGACCGTGCCTGCCGGCGCCACTGAATACACTATCGTCAAAGGGGATAGCTTCAGCACGATTGCCCCGAAGTTTCACCTCTCCGTCAAGGCGATTACCGACGCGAATCCCGGGGTGGAACCGACGAAGCTGCAGATCGGGCAGAAGATTCACATCCCCGTGGCCGCCGCTCCGATCGCGCCGGCGGTGACCGGAACTGCACCCGTTGAAAGCGCCAGTGCGGGTGGCGAACAAACTTACACGGTGAAATCCGGCGATAATCTGACCAAGATTGCCGGGCAGTTCAGCACGACCATCAAGGCCCTGCGCGCGGCGAACGGCTTGAAGACCGACGGCATCAAAGTCGGGCAGAAGCTGAAGATCCCCGCCAAGGCCTCAGCCCCGGTGGCTGTTCCGACTGCACCAGTGGAATCCGCGCCGGCGACTCCGCCGGTTTCGACGCCGACCGCGCCGCCCGGCCGGTAGTGGCCTCTCCGGACGCCGGGTGACCTCAACCCGGCGTCCGGCGCGAATTCCGGCAAATGAAAGTGGCCCTCACCATTCTGGTTTTTTGCGTCGCCGCCCTGCTGGCCGTGGGGATGGTGATGCTTTACAGCTCGAGCATGGCGCAGGTCGGCGCGCATTATCTGGCAATGCAGTTGGTCTGGTGCGTGCTCGGCCTGGCGGCTTGCGTGGTGACGACGATAGTGGATTACCGCCAGCTCAAAAGGATTTGGTGGGTGCCGCTGGGCATCGCCGTGTTGATGCTGGCGTTGGTGTTGAATAAGCACATCGGCGCAAGGATTAATGGGGCGCGGCGCTGGTTCAGCTTTGGCGGCATGCACTTCCAGCCTTCGGAGTTTGCCAAGATCGCGCTGATCATTGCCCTGGCCTGGTACGGTGAACATTTCCAGCGCCAGATGCCCCTGTGGAAACGAGGAATCCTCATTCCCGGCCTGCTGATCGGATTCACTGTGGGGCTGATCTTTAAAGAGCCGGATGTCGGCAACGCGTTGGTGCTGGCGACGGTGAGCGGCATTCTGCTGCTCATTGCCGGCATTCGCCTCAGTTATTTTCTGCCACCGGTCATCGCCGCTGCCATCGGTATCGGAGTTTTCATTTACTACAATCCCATGCGCTCCGACCGCATCCACTCGTGGCTGCACGTCGAGGAGACCAGGCGAGATACGGGCCTCCAGGCTTACGAAGCGATGGTCGCCCTCGGCAGCGGCGGCCTCACGGGCAAGGGCCTGGGCGACGGCCGCCAGAAGCTCGGCTTCGTGCCGGAGCACCACACGGACTTTATCTTTTCCATCATCGGCGAGGAGCTTGGGCTGACTGCGACTCTGCTGGTCGTCGCCGCTTTCGTGGCGATTGTCTTTTGCGGAATCTACGTTGCGATGAACTCGATTGACACGTTCGGGTTGCTGCTCGGCTCGGGGATTACATTTTTGATTGGCTTGCAGGCGTTTATCAACATCGGTGTGGTCACCAGCGCGTTGCCCAACAAGGGCCTGCCGCTGCCGTTCATCAGCTACGGCGGATCGAATTTGCTGATCATGCTGGCGAGCGTGGGAATTCTGCTCAGCATCGCGCGGCAGGCGCGCGAGGCCGAAGGGGTGCTGCAGGGCATGGTGGCGGGCGGTGAAGCCGCGAACCCGTTTGCCAAGAGGACCCAACGTCAACCATGACCCCTTTACCCCAACCGCCGGTCCGCGTGGCCATCGCCTGTGGCGGGACGGGTGGGCATCTCTTTCCCGGTCTGGCGGTGGCCGACCAGCTTGTACGACGCGGTTGTGCGACCACGCTGCTCATCTCCCCCAAGGAAGTGGACCAGGGAGCCGTGAGAGCAGTCTCGGGCATGGAAATCGTCACCTTGCCGGCGGTCGGCTTGAAGCGCGGTGGTGAAATCGCTTTCGTCCGCGGATTCATCCGATCCTACCACGCAGCGGCAAAGCTTTTCAAATCCCGTCCGCCGCAGGCCGCGCTGGCAATGGGGGGATTTACGAGCGCGGCGCCGATTCTGGCGGCCAAGCGGGCTGGAGCGAGGACGTTCCTTCACGAATCGAACACCATACCAGGCCGTGCCAACCGATGGCTGTCGCGGGTCGTGCATTGTGCGTTCGTCGGTTTCCCGACGGCTGTGGGCCGCTTGCACAATCCCAACGTGACGGTCACCGGCACGCCGGTGCGCCCGCGGTTTCAGGCCCGCATGGCAGCGGATTGTCGGGCTGAACTAGGCTTTGATCCGGCGCGCCCCGTCCTGCTCGTAATGGGCGGCAGCCAGGGCGCCAGCGGAATCAACGACCTGGTGCTCCAATCTTTGCCGCTGCTGGCCGGCCGCGCGCCCGAGTGGCAGTGGTTCCATCTGACCGGTTCCGGTGACGCGGAAAAGGTGAGCCGGGCTTACGCGGCGTTGAGGCTGAGGGCAGTCGTGCATCCATTTTTCGCCGAGATGGAGTTGGCCTTAGGCGCGGCGATAGCGGCCGTCTCCCGCGCGGGCGCGTCCTCGCTCGCCGAACTTGCGGCCATGCGCGTGCCCGCCGTCCTCGTCCCCTATCCCGCAGCCACGGACAATCACCAGTTTCACAATGCGCGCGCTTTCGAAGCGAGCGGTGCCGCTCGCTTGCTGGAGCAGCAAAGCGCCACGCCGGAGACGTTAGTCCCATTGCTGATGGAGGTGGTTGAGAAGCCCGCGGTGCATGAAAAGATGCAGACCGCCCTGGCGCAATGGCACGCGCCACACGCAGCGGAGCAGATTGCCGAAGCCATGCTGGCGCCCGCCGGCGCCGGTGCGGTCGAAGGTTGTCGCGCTGACTCGCAACCCGCCGCAACGCCGGCCTCCCGAACTGCGGACACCGGGAATAGCCCACAGTCCTTCAGATCGCCACGCGCCAGCCGTTTGCAGCTCGACTCTGCCGGCGGTCGCAAAGTTGTGCTGCACCGGGAGGGGGTCGCATGAATCAGCACAACGCCCTGCTGCAAAGAGCAGTACCGAAAGGAGCGGAGGCACCGGATGAGCTGGCGCAACGCCTCTCGCCGGCAACGGTGATTCGCCGCGATGAACCGCTGGCCAGGCACACCACGCTGCGGGTTGGCGGGCCAGTGGATATTTACGTGGAACCGGCTTCCGAAGAGGACCTGGCGGCAGTGCTGGCTTATTGCCATGAACGCAGCCGGCTGTTTTTCGTTCTCGGGCGCGGGTCGAACCTGCTGGTCAAGGACGGCGGCTTTCGTGGCGTGGTGGTGTGCCTGGTCCACCCGCACTTCAGCCGAATCGAACCGGCGGGCCAGCGTCTGCATTGCGGGGCGGGCGCGAAGCTCAAAGCCGTCGCGGTCGAAGCCAGGCGCAACGGTCTGGCGGGACTGGAATTTCTGGAAGGCATTCCCGGCAGCGTCGGGGGCGCGTTGCGCATGAACGCGGGGGCCATGGGCGGCGCGATGTTCGACGTGGTGGAGTCGGTTCGCCTGATGAGTTTCGATGGGAAGGTGAAGGAGCAAGCGGCCCGGGAGCTGACGACCGCCTATCGCAGTTGCCCGGCCTTGAAGACACACATTGCCCTGGCAGCGGTGCTGTGCGGCCAGCCTGGCTCGCGGGAGGCAATCGAGCAGCGCATGAATGAGTACAGCCGGAAGCGGTGGACATCGCAGCCCGCCGCGCCGAGCGCCGGGTGCATGTTCAAGAACCCGCCCTCGATTCCCGCCGGCAAGCTGATCGATGAACTGGGCTTGAAAGGAACGCGCGCCGGGGGAGCGGTGGTTTCGGCCGAGCACGGCAATTTCATTGTTAACGATGGCAGCGCCACCGCCCGGGACATATTGGAGTTGATCCAGATCATTAAGCAGCGCGCCCGGGCGGAGCGCGGCATCGAACTGGAAACGGAAGTTGAAATCGTTGGCGAATGAATTCTGCGGGTAAAACACTCAATATCACCGTGCTGCTCGGCGGGCCGAGCGCTGAACGCGAAGTCTCGCTGCGCTCCGGCGCAGAGGTGGTCAAGGCGCTCCGCTCGCTCGGGCACCAGGTCCACGAGGTGGATCCGCGGAACGAGAAATGGAAGCTGCCCAAAGCCACGGACGTGGTGTTCCTTGCGCTGCATGGGACCTACGGCGAAGACGGCACGGTCCAGCGCCGGCTGGAGGAGCTGGGCGTGACCTACACCGGTTGCGACCCCGAGGCCAGCCGGGTCGGTTTTGACAAATTCCTGACGAAGCAGTGTTGCGTGGCGGCGGGGGTTCCGACCGCGCGCTTCCTGCTCATCGAGTCGCCTGCGGCCAGTTGGCCGATGGGCTGGAACCCTCCTGTCGTGCTCAAACCCGCCCGCCAGGGTTCCAGCGTCGGTCTGCAATTCGTCGAGCGGGTCTCCGACTGGAGCAAGGCGCTGGCGGAAGCGATGCGCCACGATTCGCAGGTTCTGATGGAAGAGAAGATCTCCGGTCGCGAATGCACCGTCGGCATCCTTGACGGCGAACCGCTGCCGATTGTCGAGGTCCGGCCCAAAACAGGCATTTACGACTACCAGACCAAATACAGCGCCGGCACCACGGAGTATTTCTGCCCCGCGCCACTTGACGCGGCGACGACCGCGCGGGTTCAAGCAGCGGCGCTGGGCGCCTTCAAGGCGATTGGCGGTCGCGATTATTCGCGAGTGGACCTTATTGTGCGACCGGACGGCCAACCGGTGGTGCTGGAGGTGAACACCCTGCCGGGCATGACCGAAACCAGTTTGCTGCCCAAAGCCGCAGCCGCGGCGGGAATCAGCTACCCGGACCTTTGCCAGCAAATGGTGGACCTGGCGCTGAAGCACACGTAGTCGGTAGTTCGTAGTCACTGGTCAGCAGTCAAGAAGCTATGTAAAATGTGGTTTAAACGCAGACCAAAGAATCGGCGGCTGGGACGCGAGCAGGTGCTGGACGTCAAATTGCGCTCCAGCCAGGTCCGCGCAGCGCGGACTCGTATGGGCGCGATCGGCCTGGGCGCCGTCTTTGCGACTGTCTTTGGTCTGTATCTGCTCTACCGGACGGCGGAATGGGCGGTCAATCGCCTGGTCTATGAAAACAAGGCGTTCGCCATCCAGGAAATCGACGTGCAAACCGACGGCGTTATTTCGCCGGACCAACTCCGCCGCTGGACGGGAGTCAAGCCGGAGGAAAACCTGCTGGCGCTCGACCTCGCGCGTGTGAAACGTGACCTGGAGTTGATCCCCCTGGTGCAGTCCGTCTCCGTCGAACGCATCCTGCCCCACACCTTGCGCATTCGCATTACCGAACGCGAACCGATCGCGCAAGTGAACGTCCCCCGGCCCCGCCGTGGCGGAGGCGTCGAGCTGGCGGTGTATCAACTTGATGCGGATGGGTATGTCATGGTGCCACTGGACCCGCGCCAGCGAGCCACACCGCCCAACCAGCCGGGCGACGCTCTGCCGGCGATTTGCGGGATCAACAGCAGCGAACTCCAGCCCGGACGGCGCATCGGCGCCTCGCCAGTCCAGGCCGCCCTGCAACTGATCATCGCCTTCGAGCAGTCGCCGATGGCCGGGTTGGTGGACTTGAGACGCATTGACGTGTCGTCTCCGGAGGTGCTGGTCGTGACAACCGGCCAGGGAAGCGAGGTGACGTTCGGCCTCGCCGACCTGGAGCAGCAACTGCGCCGGTGGCGCGTCATTTTCGATCTGGGCCAGAAAATGAACAAGGCGATCGGCTCACTCGATCTGGCGGTTACCAATAACATCCCCGCCCGCTGGCTCGAGGCCAGCGCGGTTCCGCCCGCGGCTCCGCAATCAGCCAAATCCTTGCGCTCCAGAAAGAAACATGTTTAATGCCTCTTCGATCATCGTAGGACTGGAAATCGGCACGTCCAAGGTTTGCGCTGTCGTCGGCGACCTCGGTGCCGATGGCGCGCTGAATATCGTCGGTCTCGGCCAATCGCGCTCCCGCGGCGTGCGCAAAGGCGAAATCGCCGACGCGCCGTTGGCCGAAGAGGACGTGCGCCACGCCATTGTCGAAGCGGAGCAAATGGCCGATGTCGAGATCCGCAGTGTTTTCCTCGGCGTGACGGGCGGCCACTTGCGCGGCTTCAACAATCGCGGGGTGCATCCCGTTGTGTCGGCCGACCGGGAGATTTCGGAAGAGGACGTGCAGGACGTGATCAAGAATGCCAAAGCGATCAACCTCCCTGCCCAGAACCACGTCATCCACGCCATCCGCCAGCATTTCCTCGTGGACGGGCAGGACGGCATCACCAACCCGGTCGGCATGCTCGGCTCGCGCATCGAGGTGGATGTGCACGTCGTCCACGGGAATCTGAACCGCCTGCAGAACGCCATTCGCGTGGTCAAGGGCCTGCAACTGGAGGTGGACGACATCGTCTTCAACGGCCTCGCCTCTTCGCTCGCGCTGCTCACCAACGAGCAGAAGGAACTCGGCTCCCTGGTCATCGACATCGGCGGCGGCACGACGGAGTACGTCGTCTATGCCAACGGCATCATCAAGCACACCGGCGTGCTCGCGGTCGGCGGCGATCATGTGTCGAACGACCTGGCCTATGGCTTGAAGGTGCCCCTCAGCCGCGCCGAGCAGCTCAAGATCGAACACGGCTCCAGCTTCCTCGCGGAGCCCGCCAGGGGGCAGACCATTACGATCTCCAACGAACTGGGCCTGCCGGTCAAGACCGTCAATCTCGAACATCTGCGCCGCATCATGTCGCTGCGGCTGGAAGAGATGTTCCAGCTTATCGGCCAGGCCCTCGACCAGGCCGGCGGGCTGGATTACCTGCGGGCCGGAGTCTTCCTCTGCGGCGGCGGGGCGCGCACCCCGCAGATCGCCCCACTCGCCGAGCAGGTCCTGCAAATGCCCGTCTCCCTCGGCAAGACCAATTCGATTAGCGGCCTCAAGTCGGCCCTCGACCAGCCGGAGTTTGCGACGGCCATTGGCCTGGTAAAATTCGGCTCCTTTCAACAGCGCAAGCGCGCCACCAAATCGATCCTGACGGATGGAATCAAGACCACCCTCGGCCAGTTCTTCCGGCGGGGTTGACCGCCGCCCGGCATCTTTATCCTGCCATGAATGCGATTGCACAAAACGACGCGGTAGTGGAAACGCCGAAGAAGAGTTTCTCCCTCAAAGTGGTTGGCGTCGGCGGCGCCGGTGTCAACGTGATGGAGTTGATGCTCAAGAGCGCCCCGCCCGGTGTCAGCTTCGTCGCGGTCAACACGGATGCCGAATCGCTCGCGGCCTCCTCCGCTTCGGTGAAGGTCCACCTGGAAACGCAGATCCTGCGCGGCCTGGGCACCGGCGGCGACCCCGACCGCGGCCGTGCCCTGGCCGAAGAGCAGGTGCCGAAGCTCAAGGCCCTCTGCGAGGACGTCGATGTGGTTTTCATTCTGGCCGGCCTGGGCGGCGGCGCGGGCACCGGTATCAGCCCGGTGCTGGCCCGCGCGGCGAAGGAGGCCGGCGCCCTGGTGCTGGGATTTGTGACGACGCCCTTCGCGTGTGAAGGCAGCCGGCGGCAGCGCCTGGCGCAGCACGGCCTGGCCGAGCTTAAATCCTCCGCCGACGGCGTCATCTGTCTCCCCAATCAGAAAGTCCTCAAGCTGATTGATGAGAACACCAGCGTGCTCGAGACCTTCAAAATCACCAACCAACTCCTCGCCGACGGCGTGCGCGGCCTATGGCGCTTGCTGACGCACAAAGGGCTGATTGAAATCCATTTCCCCGATCTCGCCGCCCTCCTCCGGGATCGCCACGCGGAGAGCGCCTTCGCCGTCGCGGAGGCTATGGGCCCGACGCGGTCGCGCGAGGTCATGGACAAACTGCTCGCCCACCCGATGCTCGACGGCGGCCAGATGCTCGGCGAATCCGAGGCTGTGCTCGTGAGTCTGATCGGCGGGCCGGACCTGACGATGGCCGAAGTCAATCGCGTGATGGAGCAGGTCAACCGCCAGTGCGAGCACGCTCAGGTCATCATGGGCGCCGCCATTGATGAATCCTTTGCCGAGCGCCTGGCGGTGGCCCTCATCGCCGCCCGGAGCAACCCCGAGCCTGAGGCCGGGGAAACTGCCGTTGCGGGAAGCGGAGAAGAACTCGGTCAGCAACTGTTGCCGCGCTCGACTACGGCGCGGCCCGGATCAAGATTTGTGCCCCCGGCCCCCGCTTTGCCTCCGGAGCAGGTCCAGCAACTCCTGACGCGGCAAACCCGGGCCGGCTCGCGCCCGCGCAAGAGCACGGCCAGGCTGCGGCAGACCCAGTTGCCGCTCGAAATCGTCTCCAAAGGCCGCTTCGATAAGAGCGAGCCGACCATTCACAAAGGCGAAGACCTCGACGTGCCCACCTACATCCGCCGCGGCGTGGCGCTGAACTGAACAAGGTCGGCCATGCACTTTGACCCTCCTGCCGACATTTTGCACGCTGCCCGGGTAATTATGGACAGCGCAAGCGGTAAAAGCGTTGCGGAAGGTTGGTGGAAGCCGAATCAATGAATCGGAATTGCCCGGGGGCGATTTCGGGAACGGAACCGAGGACAGTCCAGTTGGAAAGTGGCAATGACGTGTTGGTAGCCGCGAGGAGTGTGAGGCTCGCGCCCGGGACATTTGTGAGCGTCATCTGAATGGCGCCGTTGGCTGTCCGGGCGCAGGCGGCGAGGCGGAGGGGTGTCGAGGCCCACTGAAGCTCGAAAGCACCGATATCCACATGCGAGCCGGATTCTCGTGGCAGGCCACGTTGGTCGGTGGTGAGGCTCAACGGCAAGCCCAGTAAGGTGTCGTCGCCGGTGTCGAGGGCCGGGCTGCCGGCCAACAGGGCACAGGTGAAGGTCGGGCCGCCGTTATAGGCCAGCGGCCCAAGCAGCGGATTGAGCGGGGTGCCGGAGCCGACGATGTCGCCGAGAACCCCGTCGGTGAAGCCCGTGTTGCCGTCGTCCAGGCCAATGAGGTTGTATCCATTCGAGGTGAACGCGCCGAGCAGATCAGGGCCGGAGCCGTCCGTGCCGCCTGAGCCGGGGGAGCCGGGGTAGCCAGACCCGAGGAGTCCAGGGCCTGCGGCGCCACCAGCTCCAGCAAGTCCGCCCGCAGCGGCCAGGTTTTGCGCGACCAAAACGTTCTGTAACGATGCGCCGCCCCAGGTGCTCGCCCCGCCGCCACCACCGCCGCTGCCGCCGTTTCCTCCATTGCCGCCGTTGCCTCCGGTGCCGTGACTGGCGAATGCGCCCGCGCCCCCCTGACCTCCACTGCCTCCTGTCCCGGCCGCATTGCCCGTGATGGTGCAGGCGACCGACTGAAAAGCGCCAAGACAATATAGGCCACCGCTGCCGCCGTCCCCCCCATCGCCCCCGGGTCCGCCGTTACCCGAGGTCAGACGAAGACTGGCGTAGCCAGCGCCACCCAGGGCACCCGAGCCACCCGCTCCAGCGGTGTTCCCGGCAAATGTGCAAGAGGTGAAAGCCGGACTGTCCTGACTGTAAAGAGCACCACCCGAGCCGCCGTCGCCACCCCAGCCGCCGCCACCGCCGTCGGCAGGGGTGCCGCTGGCGGCGCCGCCGCGCCCGCCCGCGCCTCCCGCGCCGGCACTGTTGAAAGCTAGAGTGCTGCCAATGACTGTCAAAGTCCCCACATCATAAACGCCGCCGCCGCTTCCTCCCAGGCCTCCCGTCGAGCCTGATAAACCGCCGTTGAGCGGGGTGCCGCCGCTGCCCCCGCTGCCAGCGGCATTAGTACTGAGGCTGCAATTGACCAGCATCAGTGTGCCGGCGTTGTACATTCCGCCGCCGTTTCCACCCGAACCGCCGTCGCTGCTCCCTGGGGTTACCCCCACGGGGAAACCCGTGGTGCTAAACCCCGCGCCCCCCTGGCCGCTGCGGCACCGGGTGATGACGCAATTGGTGAGTGCGAGCGTGCCCCAGTTATAGATTCCACCGCCGTCGTTCCCCGGGTCGCCCGGAGTGACGGAGTTCGTGCCGGCAGCACCATCAGCGGCGTGCCCGTTGCATATCGTCAGGCCGGACAGATTGACCGTTACTCCGCCGGCAATGTTGAACACCCGGCTCGAATTGTTCCCGCTGACCGCGAGGGCGTTCGGACCAGGCCCGGCAATGTCCAGGTTCTTGTCGATGAGCAATTCCCCGGTAAGATTCGTGATCGTGCCGGCAATGGCGAAAGTGATGACATCACCGTCATTGGCATTGGCCATGGCCGCCCGCAGCGAACCAGGCCCGCTATCCGCCAGCGTCGTGACAACAACCTGTGCGGCTTGGCTCCTTAAAGATGCGAGCAGGAACCAGCAGATTATCGTGGCGAGTAATGCATTCCAGGGAGAAGATGACTGCGCTTTCATATCGGTTTGATTAGATGCAATTGATCGGAGGACATTAGTGGGCCGGGTCCGCGAACCGGCCCAGAAACAACAGGCTGCCCGAACGGGTATCGCGGATGCAGAAGATGAACGGATGATCCGCGCGGAAAACGGGCGGCGGCGGCGGCGGGCTCTCCAGGGCGCAGCCTGCTACGTTCACGAGAGTTGCCGCGGCGGCTTCGGTGCCTTCCTCGTTCACCTCCACCCAGGCCTTGTGGAACACGTCGGAAATAAAGAGAAACCGCATCCCATCCATGCCGGAGAAATCGGCCTGCGACCCGAAGGCGTCGGACATGCCCATTCTTGCCAAGGTGGCGTTGAGAGCGAAGCTGGACTCCATCTTGAACCGGGGCACGAACAGCTCGACCCGCTGGCTTTTCATTTCCTCCAGGCAGCGTGAGAGCAAGGCCGGACTCAACTGGCCTTCGAGTTGGCCGCAGCCCTTGATTTTCCGGGGGAGCAACACCAGGAGGGAAAGCTCAGCGCCGGCATAGGGCAGCTCGACGGCTTGGAACAAGTCATTTTCCATGTATTTGACCGTGTCGAAATGGTGCATGAGCGGCACGTCGGTTTGGCGATGGGCGGTGAGATGGAACGGCTGCGTGGACGTTTCGGCCTCGGGGAAAGGCTCGGCCCAGACTCCCTTGAAATAAATCGCGTTGGCCAGCACCAGCCGAGTGAGCGCGTCGAGGCTTCCCGGCGGCAGGATGTCGCGAATCTTGTCTTTGGTCTGCTGCGCAACCCAGGCGTTAATCTCGCGCCTGGCAGCCTCCGCGCCGGTTTGGAAGTCCGCCTGGTTGAGGCTGGCCTGGTAGTCGTCTTTGCCGATGTTCAGGAAAGCCGGGAGGAAGGGATGGCCTTGCTGTGCCCAGAGGGCGTTGGCGATACTCAGTTGGATGCCCTGTTGCTTGTCGGCTTCCGCAAGCTGGCGCTGGAGTTGGCCAAAGGCCCGATGGATCGCTGGCTGATCCTGGCCAAGGTGCAGGACCTGGGCCATTTGTGTTTCGGTGTTGCCATGGGCGCCGGCACAGGTCATCGCCAGCGCGGTGGAAACGCTATAAGGGGAGAAGAACAGATTGCCCGGGTTGTTGCGGAACTGGGCGTAGAGGTCGCAGGCGAAGGCGGTGTTGCCGTCCACCAGCGCCTGGGTCGGGCTGGGCTGGACTGCCCAGACTTTATGCGAAGCGTTCATAATCGAACTGCTTCCTTTCATGCTCTGTTCGACGGCAAGTATGCCGAAATACTCCCCAAAAACAACAAGAATCTATAGGCAAGAGGGCAGCTCGGGTGACCGCCGTTTTTTCATCGGGCGCTCAGGTTCCGGGCCGCCCGTCGTGATCGCTTTTTGAGGTCCGGCAAGGGCTTTTCGGGTTCAGCCTCCGTTTCGAGCAGACCGCTGCACTTGGGACACAGCTTGCGTTTGGCATGGCCTACCAACCCCACACGCTTGACCTCCGCCTCTTGGATAAATACCCGGCAGTGTGCGCAATAGTATCGCCGTTGACTCGTCTCCTCGCCCGTTCCGGTTGCCGCATCACCTTCCCAAGCTCTGGCCGTCGAACCCTGACTGTGAACCTCAGGAACGGCCACGGTCTTGGACGAATGCGCCAGGCTAAACTGAAGATCGCCGATCCTCATCGGGTCCCCCGCGCCAAGCTCGGGACCGGTCAGACTCCCTAGGTCGGTTTGCGAGGGAATGGCTTGGCTCGGTGGGAGACAAAGCACCTTCTCGCCCCGGAACACCAGCAGGCAGTGATACGGTTCGACCGAGGGATGCCGCAGGACCAGGTCGTTATCCTCGCTGCGTCCGACGCGAATGACCGGCCGGTCATATTCGAGATCGATGGGGCCGAAGACCGCCGTATGGTAAATGAGCTTAAGCACCGTGCGCTTCTTCAGAACGGATTTCCTCCAGCAGCTCTCGGGCTTCGGCGAAGCCCTCCAGCGCGCATTTCTTGAGCAGGGACGCCGCCCGGGCTGCGTCGTGGTAGCCGGAGTCCGGTTCCAGATGCAGCAGCGCCAGGTTGAACATCGCGGTGGTGTTCTCCGCCTCCACCGCCTGCCCAAACAATTCAAAGGCCCTGGTCAGGTTCTTCTCCACGCCCAGGCCCTGAAAATACAGGTAGCCCAGGTTGCACTGGGCGCTGGAGTAGCCCAGCGCCGCGGACTCCGTGTAGTAGTGCACGGCCTTCTCCAGGTCCGCCGGCACGCCGTAGCCGTGTTGGTAAAGCCAGGCCAGATTGTTCCGGGCCGCCGCGTTGCCGAGGCGCTCCGCCTGCAAAAAAAACTCCCGCGCCTGCGCGTAGTCGCGCTTCACCTTGAAGCCCTTGTAGGCAATGCAGCCCAGCAAGTTGTAAGCGTCGCCCGAACCCATCTTGGCCGCCTTGTGCAACGTCTCGCGCCCCAGGCCGAAGTCATTGTAAAACGTCTTGGTAAAGATATACAGCCGGCCCAGGTTGTAAGCGGCCTCCACGCACCCACGCCCGGCCGCGCTGCGATAGTGGCGCAGGGCTTCCTCCTCATCGAGGTCCGTGCCCAGCCCCAGCTCCTTCATGTAGCCGCAGTTGGACATCGCAATGACATAGCCGCGCTCCGCCGCCTCGCGGAATTTCTCAAACGCCAGGTCCAGGTTGCGCACGCAGCCGAAACCGTGCTGATAACACACCCCCAGGTTGTTGAGGCCATCCAGACTGCCCCGCTCGGCGGCCTTCATGTAGCAGTTGAAGGCCACCTCGGGATTCACCTCGATCCCGTACCCCTGGGCGTAGATCACTCCGAGATTGTACAGCGCCATCGCATGGCCCTTGTCGGCCGCCCGCCGCAGAAATGCCAGGGCGATGCTGTAATTCTTCCGGACGCCGTCGCCGCAAGCATACATCGCCCCCAGCCTCGCTTGCGAATCCGCGTTGCCGCTCCGCGCCGACTGCCGCAACAGCGACAGCACCATCTCATTGTATTCCGGGGAGGCCGCGTAGTGGGTCGGCGTGACCTGACCGGCCACCGTCGTCACCACCACGTCCGTTGAAGGTTCGTGCTGGATCGCTTCGTTCATAGTTCAGCGCCCGCGTTCAGAGTTCCTCGACACCGCCAAGTCGGCCTGCGCCTTGGGGCCGGCCCGCCTCTTCGAGGACCCGTTGGTTCATCGCTCGCATTTGCACCGCCGGCCTTACGCAACCACCGCTGCCGCCTCCTATCAAGCACAGAATGGGCCAAGCCCCAAAATCAAAGCTTCAGGATCGGAGACACGGATCCATCCGAAGCCCCATTAACCCCAATACGGACCTTGCGGAACCGCCTCCTTTCGCTGGCGAGAGTGGCGACCTGGGCGCAAGCAACATTCGAAAAGCCTTCCCCCGGGTCGCCCCAGCCCTGCGTGAACCTGACGCATCCTGCGCGAACCTGACGCAGGTGAGAGCATGAACCTCATAGTCGTCAGCCGCTCACAGGCCCTCTCTTCTTGCCGCTGCAATGAAGCGCAATGATACCCGCCCGATCCTGCCCGGCAAGCCCGCGCGAGGCTCTACAACATGTCAATACCATTAACCCCTTTTTAACCCCTTTGCCGTTCGCTGCCTGGCCCGGAACGCTCCCAGACTTTGAAGGGGCCATGATTCGCCAGGTTCGCCTGGAAAGAGAAGTCAGTTCAGTTCCAACTCGAACGGCAGCCGCGCGTAGATGCCGTGCGGATCATTAAAGCTCGACAGCCAGAGCCATTCGGCCATCACCTTCTGCGTCACGCGGCTGGCAAGGTCCTGTTTGGCCAGCGGCCCCTTTTCCCCGCTCAGCGCCTCGGACAGCCTCTCCAGGAGACCCTTTTTCTGTGGAAACTCGATGACCGAGTAGCTGCTGCCCAGCTTTGCCTCTTTGGCGGCGACGGCGATCGCTTGTTGCAGGCCGCCCAACTCGTCCACCAACCCGATCTTCAGCGCATCCGCGCCGGACCAGACCCGGCCTTGGGCGATCTCGTCCACCTGGTTGGTCGTCAGGTTGCGGCACTGCGCCACCCGCTGGAGGAACTCGTCATAGATGTGGTCCACCAGGTTCTGCACCACGGCCAGTTCCTCGGACGTCGGGGGCCGCGACAGCGTGCCCAGCTCCGCCAGCGCGCCGGTCTGGACGGAATCGAACGTAATGCCGTGGTCGTTCGCGAACTTCTTCACGTTGAGTTCCAGGCCAACCACTCCGATCGAACCCGTAATCGTGCTGGGCTCGGCGATGATCCGCCGCGCCGCCATGGAAATGAAGTACCCCCCACTGGCCGCCACCGTCCCCATCGAAACGATCACCGGGCGGTCGGCTTTGAACCGGCGGAGCTCGACCAGGATCGCCTCGGAGGCTTCGGCGCTGCCGCCGGGGCTGTTCACGCGCAGCACGACCGCCTTCACATCCTTGCGCTGTTGCAGCTTCCGCAGCATTCGCGCGAACCGGTCGCCCGCCACCATCCCTTCCGACCTGGGATCACCTTCGCCGTTCACGATTGGGCCTTCGGCATACACCACGGCAATCTTGTCCTTGCCATGCTGCTTCTTGGCCGCAGCGGCTTGTGCTTCGCCTGCGTATTTGGCGAGCGAAACCTGGGGAATCGGTTCGTCCCCCGCGGTCTTGCCAGTCAGTTGGCGCAATTTGTCCAGCGCCTGCCCCTCGTAAGCCGCTTCCGTGACCAGGCCATGCGCCTTGGCCGTCTGGACACTGATCAGGCCCTCTTGATCGACTAGTGCCTGGAGTTGGTCCGGCGGCAGCTTGCGCGCGGCGGCAACCGCGTTAAGCATTTCGCCCCAAATGGTCTTACAGAGCGCCTCGATCTGTTCCCGGTTTTCCGGGCTGAAGTTCTCGCGGGCGAATGGCTCAATGGCCGACTTGTATTTGCCGTGCCGGATGGGCGTGAACTCGATGCCGTATTTGTCGCCGGCGCCCTTGATGAAGGTCCCCTCTGCCGCC
>Ga0187872_10000379_pt1 | contig 53462 bp, 50 predicted proteins | sample June2016WEW_16_4_FD_132973 | JGI IMG/M metagenome (GOLD analysis project Ga0187872, IMG submission 132973) | Peatland microbial communities from SPRUCE experiment site at the Marcell Experimental Forest, Minnesota, USA - June2016WEW_16_40 | ecosystem: Environmental > Terrestrial > Soil >...
CTCAACTCCTCGTAGGAGGGGCGGTCATCGAACGGGGAGGGGTCGTCGGTCGGAATTCCCGACGATACGCGCACCGGTCGCGCGCCGGGTGGATGGGGCTACGAGACCTGAACAGTTACCGGCTTTGTTTTTCGGTCGGTTCGTACCCGATCTTCTTCCACACGTCTACGATCGCCGGGTCGATGGCGGTGCGTAGCGCCCGGGCGAGCACTCCGCTGGGATTAGTCGTCTTCGTCATCGCCTGCCACCTCCTCAAGCTCCAGGGCAAGCTGCTGCTCGAACTCGTCGGATCGTGGGCCGAGCCCGAGGGCTTCGAGAGTGCGCCGCACTGCCTCGAGGACCGCCGGCGCCTGGCGGGCGAGCTCGCTCATGGTCAGTGCGGTCTGAGCCCGGATCTGACGCAGCTCGGCCGCCGCTCGAGGTCCGATGCCGAGACTGTCGCCGAGCTCACGGGCAGCCCGGGCGGCAGCCGTGGTCGCCTCGAGGAGGCGCGGCGAGATGTCTCGGCCCTCCGCCGCTGCGCGCTCGATGGCCTCGTGTCCCAGCTCCTCACGGGCGACGCTGCGGCAGTACAAGCTCAAGGGCGAGGCGCTCTCGGGATCCTCACCGAGAGCAGGGGCCAGCTCGAGCAGCTCGGCACGGACGATCTCGGCTCGCTGGCCGACGACGCGAGGCGAGTAGGCGCCATGACGCACGCTGAGCTCGCCGAACCGGTTACCGGGCTCGAACGGGGGCCAGCTGTAGCCGCGAGCCGGCCGCTGTCCTGCCGGCGCCACCTCGGTCATGTCAGTGCCGCCGGGGTGCTAGCTGGGAGCCCCGCGAGCGGCTTGTGAACGCTCTTCACAAGTGCTAACTGTTCTCGGCTTTTGCACCACTTTTCAGTTAGCACTCGGGCCTGCGAGGCATAAGGGCAGCTCAGGGACCAAATCGTACCGCCTATAATGGTCATTACGGTTGCTTTCTGTCGCGAGCGTTCGCTAACTGGTCGGGTCGCGCAACGTCGTCGGGCTGAGGGCTGGTCGAGTGCTCGCCCTCGTGCGCGCATCGAGGTTGTGGGGTTGGCATCGAGGCTGAGCCGTCCGCGGCCAACCGCTTCGTACAGTCGTTGCACAGCCGGCTCCATGCTCTCGTCGTCCTTCCACATCCCCCCACGCACACGACGGCGGTGAGCCGTTTTTCAGCCCGGGTCATGATGCGTCCCACCGCTCGAGGTCTTCGTCCGTTGGCCCTGGGTCAAATGGCAGTTGACCTGCGGTTTCGTCAATCTCGTGAGGCCTCGTGAGGCCATATCCAGCAACTTTCTGCTCCGCGCGTGTTCGTGGAGAGTTACCGGCTGAGGGGTCACGAGGGGTCACGAGATCGCCCCCACCAGGGCTTTTGCTCAGCAGCCCGACTCGCGAAGCGAACCGCGCGCCCTGATATGTGGTCAGTTCGACGCCGTGCGCTTCGAGCTGGTCTGTGAAGTCCTGGTCTCTCCCGATCGGTGTCCCAGCCGTCTTCGCCCAGTCCACCCAGGCCTCGCGCAGCGACTTCACCTTGGTCCGACCGGTGATCTGGATGGTGCACTCGTCCAGGAACCGAGCGACCACGTCCTCGTGCTGGCGGTAGTCGAAGGTGGCCTGACGGACCTGCTCGGCCTCCTGTAGGCCGTGGCGGTAGTAGTCCACCGCACCGGCCACGAGCCAGGCGAGGATGGCTTGACCGTGGAGCTCGGCGAGCAGCTTGCCGAAGTCGGGGATCCGGTCCTCGGGTGGGATCGTGACGGCGAACGGCACGACCCGGAGCCGGCGCCAGATCGCCTCGTCTGTCCCTCGCACCCGGGGCAGGTGGTTGGTCACGAGCACGACGGTGTGGACGGGCTGGAAGTCGAAGCGCTGGCCGTAGAGAAAGCGGGCGGAGATCCGGTCGCCACCGGTGATGGACTTCACCAGCCCCTCGGCCAGCACCGCCCGTCTCTCCAGCTCGAGGCTGACGACGAGGCGCCGGCCCCGCAACATGGCGAGACGTTCCGGGTGCTGTTCGTGTCGCTGCTCGACGAGGAGGCCTTCGGGTGCGATGGCAGCGTGCTCGCGGAGCACCTCGGTGATCGCCGTGATGAGGGTGCTCTTGCCGTTCGCCCCCGTCCCGTAGAAGTCGGGCAACAGGTGCTCACCGACCTCGCCGGTGACGGCGTAGCCCATAAGCGTCTGGAGGTAGGAGATGGTGTCCGCGTTGCCGGCGAAGACAGTGTCCAGGTACTGGTCCCACGTTGCCGAGCGGGCCTCGGGGTCGTAGTCCAGGGCGACGCCGCGCGTGATGAGCTGGTCGGCGGCGGCCGGTGACAGCTCGCCCGTGCGGAGGTCGACGACGCCGTTGAGGCAAGCAAGCAAGTGCGGGGCCCGGTCCAGTTGCTCGACGGCGACGACGAGTGACCGGTCCGTCCGCGCGATAGCGAGCAGACCGTCGCGTCGCCCCGACCGGGTGGAAGCGTCGTAATGCCGTGTCCGGGTCTTGAACTCCGAGTCCGACTTGGCCTCGCCCACCCACGAGCGGAGACCTGCGATCGTCTCGGTGGCGAGCTGCTGGGCGAGCTCGAGCCGGTCCTCTTCCCACCACGAACCATTCCAGACGAACCACCGGCCCATCTCCGGCGACCATCTGACCTTGTGCCCGTGCTCTTGCAGAAACCGGGCGGCGTTGAGGTGATCCCCGGCCTCGTCGATCTCCTCGACACGACCGGACTTCGCGATGGAGACGACGCCCGAGCCGTTTTGCGAGCGGTGCGCGTCGCGAGCGGCCTCGGCCTTGCGGGCGACGTCCGCCATCTCGCGGTCGGCCCATGTGGTCATAGCGCACCGCTTCGTGTCCGGCGGAGAACGTCGTTCACGACCCGGGCGACGATCTCAGGCGGCAAGCGGCCGGCCGAATAGCCTTCGGCACTTCGGACGAGGCCGGCGACAGAGAAGCCGTGCAACGCCAACGCGCGCAACGCGCTCTCGAGCTGTTCGGGCAGCAATGGCGGTAGGGGTGACGCTCCCGGTGCGAACGCACCGAGCGCGGGCCCTTGGTACAAGGTCGCGAGGCAGTTCGCTCGGCGCTGGTCGCGAAGACGTGCCAGGTCGGCGAGTTGGCGCAGGTCGGCCTCTGAGAGATCCAAGAGGGCGGTCACGATGTCACCTCGTCTCTGAGCAGGCGAGTGAACTGGTCTAGCGACAGCACTACGTAGGACTTGGCGACGGGCTTGCCGCGCCGTTTGATGACCGCCACGCCGTAGGGCGTCCCAGCGGTCTGCTGTTCTCGTTCCGCCTGGTCCACGAAGGCAGCGAGGTCGATGTGGGCATGGTTCTTGATCTCCGCGGTGACCCCGGGCACGTTCGCCAGGTCGCCCTTGCCGTCCGGGCGGCCGGCGCCGTAGGCGCGCTCGCACTCGGGGAAACCGCTCGCCTGAAAGAAGTCAACGACGGCCCGCTCGTAGGCCGAACCCTTCCTCCTTGGACTCGCTCCGCCGGTCATGGGAACATCACCAGGTCGGTCGAGTAGCCGCATCGCCACGATCGCCTGCAGCGCGGACACCAATAGGTGCCGCTCATCCATCTGTCGGCGACCTCTGCCGCGATCGGCCAGCACGGCTCGAAGCACTTCTCGCAGTTGTCCGCGGCGTAGCTCGTCCGGGCCATGTCGGCGACCATCTCGACGAAGCCGGCACGGGACAGGTTCTCGTCTTGCAGTTGGTCGAATCGTCGGCCCAGAGCGTCAACGGCACGACGGAGGTCGTGGTACTCGCTGAGACGCCTAAACGCGGTGTGGTCGAAGGTGCGAGGTTCGGAGGTCTGGGTCATGACGCCAACCGCCGCTCGAAGTCGAGGATCTCGCACCAGCACCTGGCGGCACGGAGCAGCCCGATCGAACCGGTGATCGCGGTGTCACGATCGACGAGGCCGTTCTCCACGCACTCGAGCAGATACATGGCGGCACAGACGCGAGGGGCGACCTCGACGGCATAGGTGGTTGCGCTACTATCGGTGTTGCTGCCGGCCGTCGAGCCAGATCCTTGTCGCACGCCCTCGGAGTCGAGCCCGGGGGCGGCGGCGCGTCTGGGGGCCATCATGCCGACCTTGGCCGACCGCGCCCTTGCTCCAGCGCCTGCTCGTCGAGCCAAGCCTCGACATCTGTCTCCCGGTATCGGACATGGCGCCCGATCCGCAAAACCGGCGGCCCAGTTTTGGCGTAGTTCCAGCGGTAAATCGTCCCAAGTGGCAGGTCAAAGAGCTCGGAGAGCTGTTCGGGACTGAGTAGCTTCGGGAGCGCCATCGCGTTCTCCTGATTTGGTCTGAAATCGGACGCTTGAAGTATCCCACCCGTGTAGTTCACTGTCAAGCGTTGCAAAACAGACCAGGAGCGTCTACCATCGACAGCGATGGCAAGCAACGCAAAACGTTTGGACGAAGTGGTCGGTGCGAACCTGCGCCGTCTCCGCGGCGCCGAGTCTCAGGACGCCGTCGCCCGCCGGGCTCGCGCGGGAGGGCTGCCCTGGTCGCGCTCGACGATCGCCCAGCTCGAACTCGGGACGAAGACGGTCGATGTTGGCGAGCTTGCCCTTCTGGCTCTCGCTCTACAGGTGTCCGTGAGGGATCTGCTCCGCACAGACGGAATGATCCAGCTCTCGCCGATCATGGCGCTGACATCGAAAGGCCTCTGCGACATACTGGCCGGCAACGTGCCTCATTGGCGGAGATCGCCTCGCGCACACGTAACGTTCGGGGAAGCCACGGTAGACGTGCTGCTGGAAGCGGGCGAATCGACCCAGGTCCTAGCGGCTCCGGGGATTCTGCGGGCCCGGGCCGAGCGTTTGCAGCGCCTTGAGCGAATCCTGCCCCGAATCTCGAACCTACAACTCGGCGCGGCGCTCGAGGCGGCGCACGGAGAAACCGAGCGCAAGGCTGCCCGCGCGCTGCACGTCGACGATCCTGCCGAAGTGGCCGTCGCCGCGCTCAAGTTGTGGGGGCGGTCGTTGACTCAGGAGCGCGACGCGAGAGTCGTTGACGCTGCCGCTCCCGATGCCTCGCCTCGGACGCTCCAGGCCCTCAGAGGTCACGTAACCCGACACCTGCTCGAGGAGATCGAGCCCATCGTGAGAAAGGCGCAGGACTGACATGGCAACCGTCAAACGCAGAGGCGCGGCTTGGCAAGCGACCGTTCGGGTGCACGGTCGAGAGCGCACCAAGACCCTCCGCACTCGAGCCGACGCGGAAACATGGGCGGCCGAGCAGACAACGGCTGTCGCTCGGGGAACTTGGATCGACCCGAAGGTTGCCAAGGTCACACTCGAGTCGTTCGCGAGGACGTGGCTCGACGGACGGCACGACCTGGCCGTGAGGACGGCCGAGCTGTACATGCACCTCCTCGAGCGCCACATCTTGCCGGAGTTCGGCGAGACGCCACTTTCGAGGATCACGGCCTCGGCCGTGCGGTCGTGGCACGCCGGCATTGCCCTTGAGCACCCGACGACCGCAGCAAAGGCGTACAGGCTGCTCTCGCAGGTCTGCCGGGCCGCTGTGACCGACAGAGCGCTCGGCGAGAACCCGTGCCGCGTGAAGGGTGCAGCTGTCGAGCACGCGCCCGAGCGACCGATCGCGACGATCGCCGAGGTTGGCGCCCTGGCCGATGCGATGCCCGACCACCTCCGCGCGGCCGTGCTGCTCGCAGCCTGGTGTCAGCTCAGGCGAGGCGAGTTGCTCGGCCTTCGCCGTCGAGACGTCGACCTGTTGCACGGTTCGCTCGCGGTGGTTCAGACCCGCACCGTCACTATGGGCGGCGAGATGTTCGAGAAGGCGCCGAAGAGCGACGCCGGCGCCCGTACGGTCGCCATTCCGGCGAACGTGCTGCCAGTTCTCACCGACCACCTCGAGCGCTTCACGGCCACAGGTCCAGATGCTCCGGTGTTCGTCGGCGAGAAGGGCGGCCCGCTGCGCCCGCAGGTGCTCGAGACGGCTTGGAAGAGAGCCCGGGCGAGCATCGGCCGTCCCGAGCTTCGGATCCACGACCTACGGCACTCCGGCCTCACCTGGTCGGCCGCCACCGGTGCGTCGATCGCCGAGTTGATGCGTCGAGCCGGCCACGCGAGCCCCGCTGCGGCGCTCCGGTACCAGCACGCGACCGATGACCGGGACCGGGCCCTGGCCGATGCTCTCGCCGGCCTGGCCACCGCCGTACCGGTTGTGTCGATCGAAAGAGACCAGACCGCAGTCTCAGGACGGCTCGGCCTTGCGAACGCTTCGACGGATGCTGGGCTGTTGGCTGCAGCCGACGGTGACCTTACCGAGTCAATAGCGGAATAACGGAGTCGAGCTCAAAGGACGCCCAGCAGCTCGTCGCGAGGTCGAAGCCGTGGTTACTCCAGGTCGCGTTAATGACCTTGCGGCCGTGAGCCTGCACCCACTCAACTGCGGGGATGTGATCAGCGTCGCTTGAAAGTAGCACTGCTACCTCGTAGGCGTCCTCGGACGCGAGCGACAGAAGATCAGTCACGATCGCGGTGTCAACACCTTTTTCGGGCGCCCACATGAAGGGTTCACCGCAGGCCTGGCATTTCTCATTGTCGGCTCCACAGTTGGTGCAGTGAACCTTGCGCCCCTTCGCTCTGCGCTCACGAACCTTCACCCGAAAGCTCGGCTGCTTGTCGAGGAAGGAGTAGAGCCAACCCTTAAGCTTCTGGTCGACCTTCGGATTGAACGACGCGTAGACAAGCGTTTCCTCCAGCGTGAGGGACTCTTGGGTACCTGCTATCGCCAGCTTCTTCTGTGCCTCGTCGAGCAAGATGCGCGGCACAACTGTCCAGTCGATCTGTGAGCCGTTGGCGCGGTCGCGCCAGTTGAGCGAGAAGTTCCAAAAATCGATGAAGACTCGCGTGCGGTATGCCATCTCACCTCTTCCACTGACGCCGAAACATGATGCAGGGGAGCGCTGTGCGCTCCCCTGGTGACGTCATACGACCGGACCAAAAGGTCTAGCCGGAGATGTAATGCCTGGAGTGTACCCAGTTTCGTCGGCGGGTACAACCACTGCATCGGCGTAACCGCGAGCAAACTTTAGCGTCGTCACACCGGCACACAGTCGGGACCGTCGGCACTGTAGGCATGGGTGTCGCGGACATTTCGCGGACCTGCCGCGGACAGCGCCCCTTGAGCCAGTCACGAAATAGCTTCTGAACTCGGAGCGGGCGACGGGAATCGAACCCGCATGACCAGCTTGGAAGGCTGGAGCTCTACCATTGAGCTACGCCCGCGACGCGCGCTGAGGTTACCTCGCGGCCGCGGGCTTCCGGCCCGGCCCGCAGTGCGGGCAGGGCCTCAGGGCAGGGTCGGGGAGGCGGGATTTGAACCCGCGGCCTCCTGCTCCCAAAGCAGGCGCGCTGCCAAGCTGCGCTACTCCCCGCCGCCCCGCGGGGCGACCCCAAGATCGTAGGGGCAGAGGGCCACCCTTGTGGCCGGTCACCCTTGTGGATAGTCGCCGAGCGCACGTGGCGGGCGCCCTCGCGTGCGCCCGGTAGAGTACGCACGAACTATGCGTTCTACTTCTGAGGCCCTCGAGGGCAACCGAGTCAAGCTCACCGTCGAAGTCGACGAGGACGAGCTAAGGAAAGCAGTCGACGAGACCTTCCGGCGCTTGCAGAGAGAGGTCAGCGTCCCCGGCTTCCGCCCGGGCAAGGTGCCCCGCCGCTTGCTCGAGGTTCGCCTCGGTGCTCACGCGATCAGGGCCGAGGTGATCCGCCACGCCCTCCCGGACTACTACGCCCAAGCCGTCGAGGAGGCCGACCTCGACACGATCGCAGCTCCGGAGATCGACATCACCTCCGGCGAGGAGGAAGGGCCCCTGGCTTTCGACGCTGTCGTAGAGGTTCGCCCAAAGGTGTCCATCGCCGGTTACGAGGGCCTCGTCGTCACGGTCCCGCGCCTGGAGCCCACCGAGGCCGAGATCGATGCTCGCATCGACCGGCTCCGGGAGCAGTTCGCCGAGCTCAGCGAAGTCGAGCGGCCCGCCCGGGACGGCGATCTGGTCACCGTTGACGTTCATGGCGTTCGCGACGGGCAAGTCGCCGAGGGGCTGAGTGCCGACGACTTCGTGTACGAGGTCGGCACCGGCGGCATCGCGGAGGGTGCCGACGAGGCGCTGCGCGGCAAGAAGGCCGGTGACATCGTCGAGATCGAGGCTTCCAACCTGCAGGGAGGAGCTGGCACCTTGCGCATTCTCGTGAAGCAGGTGCGAGAGAAGGTGCTGCCCGAGGCGAGCGACGAGTGGGCCTCGGACGCGTCGGAGTTCGACTCCCTCGAGGAGCTGCGCAACGACGTGGCGAGCCGCCTCAACAGCCTCAAGAGGCTCGAGGCGCGTCTGATCCTGCGCGAGCGTGCGGTCGAGGCGCTGGCAGAGCTCGTCGCCGAAGAGATGCCGCCGACCCTCGTGGCTGGCGCGGCGGAGCAAGCCCGCGAGGCGCTGATCCGCCGTCTCGCCGAGCGTGGCCTCACGATCGATCAGTACCTGGAGGCATCCGCTCAGGCGTCCGACGAGCTCACCGCCGAGCTCGAACGCCAAGCGGTTTCACAGGTTCGGGCGGATCTCGCCCTGCGGGCGCTCGCTGACGCCGAGGGGATCAAGGTCGAGGACCAGGACCTTGCCGCCGAGATCGAGCGGCTCGCACGCCAGACCAAGCAGGACGCGCCGGCCCTCGCCACCAGCCTCGCAAGGTCGGGTGGTCTCGAGCAGCTACGCTCAGATATGAGGAACGAGAAGGCGGTCGCGTGGTTGGCCGAGTCTGTCGACCTCGTCGATGAGCAAGGGGCCCCGATGGATCGAATGTTGCTCCTCGAAGCTGTGGGCTCCGAGGAAGAGACTGCGGTTGCCGGCGACGCAGAGGTGGGCGGCGGGGATGAAGTCACCGTCGAAGCACTGGCTGCGGACGCCGAAGCTCTGGATGAGGACGCGGCCGACTCGTCAGTGGACAAGGAGGGCTGAGCATTGGGCGCGAATGACTACCTCGTCCCCACGGTGGTCGAGCAGTCGCCGAGGGGCGAGCGTGCCTACGACCTGTTTTCCCGGCTGCTCCGCGAGCGGATCATCTTCATCGGCACGCCGATAGACGACACGATCGCGAACCTGGTGTGCGCCCAGATGCTGTTTCTCGAGTCTGAGGATCCCGAGAAGGACATCAACATCTACATCAACTCGCCCGGCGGCGACATCACCGCACTGTTCGCGATCTACGACACACTTAAGTACGTGCGGCCCGACAAGTCGACCTTCTGTTTCGGGCAGGCCGCCTCGGCGGCGGCCGTGCTTCTCGCCGCGGGCACCAAGGGCAAGCGGTTCGCCCTTCCGCATGCGCGGATCCTGCTCCATCAGCCCTACGGTGGTGGTGGTGGGCAGGCAAGCGACATCGAGCTGCAGGCCAAGGAGATCCTCAGGATGCGTGATCTCCTGAACCAGATGCTCGCCAGCGACACTGGTCAGTCGGCTGAGAGGCTGCAGAAGGACACGGATCGGGACTTCATCATGGATGCCGAAGAAGCCAAGGAGTACGGCATCATCGATGAGGTCATCACCAGTAGGGAGGCCGTCGGGTTCGCGGCGGCCGTCGGCGCAGCCTGAGCTACGGGGGACGATGTGGCCAAGTTCGGCGATGGTGGAGAGTTAGTCAAGTGCAGCTTCTGCGGTAAGTCGCAGAAGCAGGTCAAGAAGCTGATTGCCGGCCCAGGTGTCTACATCTGCGACGAGTGCATCGAGCTGTGCAACGACATCATCGAAGAGGAGCTGTCGGAGCCGACCGAGGTCCGTTTCGAGGACTTGCCCAAGCCCAGGGAGATCTTCGACTTCCTGAACGACTACGTCGTCGGCCAAGAGCAGGCCAAGAAGATCCTTTCGGTCGCGGTCTACAACCACTACAAGCGCGTGCAGGCGGGCGCTTACCGCGACGGTGACGTCGAGATCGCGAAGTCGAACATCCTGCTTCTCGGCCCGACAGGTTGTGGCAAGACGCTCTTGGCCCAGACGCTCGCCCGGATGCTGAACGTCCCGTTCGCCATCGCCGACGCCACAGCGCTCACCGAGGCCGGCTATGTCGGCGAGGACGTGGAGAACATCCTCCTCAAGCTGATCCAGGCGGCCGACTACGACGTCAAGAAGGCCGAGACAGGGATCATCTACATCGACGAGATCGACAAGATCGCCCGCAAGAGCGAGAACCCCTCGATCACAAGAGACGTATCGGGTGAAGGCGTCCAGCAGGCCCTGCTCAAGATCCTCGAGGGCACGACGGCCTCGGTCCCGCCCCAGGGAGGCCGCAAGCACCCGCACCAGGAGTTCATCCAGATCGACACGACGAACATCCTGTTCGTCTGCGGCGGGGCCTTCGCTGGCTTGGACAAGATCATCGAGAACCGCATCGGCCGCGCCGGCATCGGCTTCCGGGCCGACGTGCGCCACTCCAAGCACCGTGAGGAGGGCGAGGTGCTGATGCAGGTCCTCCCCGAGGACTTGCTCAAGTTCGGCCTCATCCCCGAGTTCGTCGGGCGCCTCCCGGTGATCGGGGCAGTTCGCAGCCTGGACGAGGAGGCGCTTGTCCGCATCCTCGTCGAGCCCAAGAACGCCCTCGTCAAGCAATTCCGCCGCGTGTTCGAGCTCGACAACGTGGAGCTCGAGCTGACTGACGACGCCCTCGATGCCGTCGCCCAGCAGGCCATGCTGCGGGGCACCGGCGCGCGAGGTTTGCGCGCCATCCTCGAGGAGGTGCTGCTCGAGGTCATGTACGACCTCCCGAGCCGTGAGGACATCGGGCGCTGCGTGGTCGACAAGTCCGTCGTGCTGCAACGGGTTGCGCCGAGCCTGGTCCCGCGCAGCACCGGCCAGGAGAAGACCGAGCGCCCGCGCCGGGCCGCTTCCTGAGCCGGACCGCGCTGCGCGACGACCCGTAGGCGTGTCTCAGTCCGATCGCCAGTCCGGCTTTTTCGCCGACCCCCCGTTGCTCCCCTTGCCAGGGGCGGGCACTCCCTCCTTTGGAGAGACGCTGGCATGGTTGGACCGCCACATCAATCTCGAGGCGATCGAATCGGGTCGGGCCGGGAGCCTGGGCCTGCCGAGCCTCGAGCGCATCAGCGCCCTCGTGGGCGCGCTTGACGATCCACAGGCGACATGCCCCATCGTCCACGTCACCGGGACGAACGGCAAGGGCTCGACCTCTCGCATGACTGCGGCGATACTCCAGGCCTGCGGGCTGTCGGTCGGCACGTACTCGAGCCCTCACCTCGAGCGGATCAACGAAAGGCTCGAGTTCGAAGGTGCCGAGATCTCCGACGATGCCTTCGCTCGCCTGCTCGGGACGGTGGCGGAGGTCGAGCGCTTCCTCGGCATCCGAGCGACCTGGTTCGAGCTCGTGACCGCAGCCGCCTACGCCTGGTTCGCGGAAATGGCCGCAGAGGCCGTCGTCGCCGAGGTCGGCCTAGGGGGGCGCTTTGATGCGACCAACGTCGCCAACGCCGATGTCGCGGTGGTGACCAACGTCGAGCTCGACCACACTCAGATCCTCGGACCGACGCGGGAGTCGATCGCGGCTGAGAAGTCGGGGATCATCAAGGCCGGATCGCTTCTCGTGCTGGGCGAGGAGGACCCGTCGGTGTCCGCGATCTTCGAAGCGGAGGCCGAACACGTCGGGGCGCGCGCGATCTGGAGGCGGGGGGACGAGTTCGGTTGCTCGTCCGATCGTCTCGCGGTCGGAGGGCGCCTGGTCGATCTGTGGACACCGCTTGGGCACTTCCCAGAGGTGCACGTGCCCCTTCATGGCGCGCACCAAGCGGACAATGCCGCGGCGGCGGTCGCTGCCGCGGAGGGCCTTCTCGGGACGACCATCGATCCCGACGTCGTGAGCGACGCCCTCGCCTCGGTCAAGGTGCCCGGCCGCCTCGAGGTCGTGCGCAGGCATCCGCTCGTCGTGCTCGACGGAGCCCACAACCCGGCCGGAGCGGCCGCGGCGGGTCGGGCACTTACCGAAGACTTTGCCGCCGCCCGCCGCGTGATCGTCGTGATGGGCTGCCTTCGCGGCCGTGATCCCGGCCAGCTGCTGTCGGCGCTCGGCCCTGACCGTATCGACGTCGTCGTGGCCTGCCGACCCCCGTCTCCGCGGGGCCAGGAGCCGGACAGCGTCGTTGATGCGGCCCAGTCTCTGGGGCTCGTGGCCGAGGCGTCCGAGACGATCGCCGAAGCCCTGCAGCGAGCCCTTGTGCTCGCGGACCGGGACGATCTTGTCCTGGTGACGGGCTCTCTCTACGTTGTCGGAGCGGCGCGCACAACGCTTTGCTGAGAGGGCTCACCCTGCGAGGCTGCCGGAGCCCGACATTGCCCCTGCGGGCTGGCGGCGATTAGGGTCGCCGCCCGTGGAGCACACCCTTGTCATCTGCAAGCCCGACGCCGTCGAACGCGGCCTGGTCGGGGAGATCGTCAGTCGCTTGGAGCGGAAGGGCCTTTGTATCGTGGCAGCCGACTTGCGCACGATCGACGCCGAGACAGCGAGCCGGCACTACGCCGAACATGTCGGCAAACCCTTCTACGCAGACCTCGTCAAGTTCATCAGCCGCGGCCCCGCCGTGGTCATGGTCGTCGCCGGGCCGCCGGAGACATGGAAGGTCGTGCGCACGCTGATGGGGCCCACGAACCCCGCCGAGGCGCCCCCGGGCACGATCCGGGGGGATCTCGCCGTCGAGATGACAGAGAACCTCGTCCACGGATCCGACGGCCCGGAGTCGGCCGCACGGGAGATCGAGATCTTCTTCCCGGGCCTGGCCTAGAAGAGGCTCGGCGGCACGACGCGGCCATTGTCGATGACGACGACGTCGTCAAAGGCGGCCAGCTCGTCGAGGCGGTGGGTCACATACAAGAGGCTCTTTCCCGCCGTCGTCGAGATGAGGTCGTGAAGGAGCCGTTCGGCCGTCGCCTCGTCCAAGCCCGATGTCGGCTCGTCGAGAACGAGGACCGGTGTTCGGGTCAGCAAGGCCCGGGCCAGGGCGACCCGTTGGCGTTGGCCTCCCGAGAGCTGCGCACCCCGCTCGCCGACCTTGGTGTCGAGGCCGTCGGGTAGCGACTCGATCCAGTCCCCGAGTTGCGCCGCCCGAGCGGCTTGGATGATCTCGGTCTCGCTCGCCTCAGGTCGGGCGAGGGCGATGTTGGCACGGATCGTGGTGTTGAACAGATGGGTGTCCTGGGCGACCCAGGCGATCAGATGGCGCGGAGTCTCCTGGCGGAGGCACTCGAGCGAAGTCCCCCCGAGCGTGGCTTCACCCGCCTCCAGCGCCCAGAAGCGCAGCAGCGTGTTCACCACGCTGCTCTTGCCTGCTCCGCTGGGCCCGACGAGGGCAACCCGACTTGCTGCCGGGATCGCCATCGTGAGGCCGTCCAGGGCCCAGGGACTGTCCGGCCCGTAGCGGAGAGAAGCCTCTTTCAAGACGATGTCCGTCTCCGTCGGCTCGGGCAGGGGGTCGAGGGGGTCATGTACCGGCGTCGGGAGATCGGCAATCGCGAGCACACGGCGCGCAGCGGCCACGTGCTGTGACAGCCTCGAGACGGCATCGGCGACCGGTGGCACGATCTCGAAGGCGCCGAGCGCGACCAGTGGCAGGACGGCGAGCATGTATCCGGGGAGGCGGTGGGTGCCGACGGCCGGGATTGCGACCGCCAGCAGGCCGACGACGGCGACGCCGGTGAAGGTGATGGCGAGGGCGGACACGGCGCCCGCCGTCCACGATCGGCGGCGTGCGAGACGGGCGAGGGCCTCGCCGTCGGCAAGGGCCCGCTCGAGGTACTCACCGTCACACCCGAACGCGAGCAGGTCCGGCGCTCCGTTGAGGAGCTCGACCACGTCGGCTGAGAGCTCGCCCCTGAGCGCCGCCTCCCTGGCCCCCAGCCCGTGCTGGCGTCCCCGGGCGACCACTGAGGTGAGACAGAGGGCTCCGAGCAGGCACCCGGCGAGCACGAGACCGCCGATCGGCAGGATGATCGCCACCACGACTGCTGCGAACACAGAGGTGGCGACTCCCACCAGCATCGGCGAGAAGCCCCGCAGGGCCAGGTCCTGAAGGGAGTCGACATCGGCCGTCGCCCGGGAGAGCAGGTCGCCGCTGCGCCACTGGCCGAGGGCAGTCGGAGTCCGCGGCTCGATCTCGTCATAGAGCCACAGCCGCAGGCGTCCGACGGCCTGCAGTGCCGAGTCGTGGCCGAAGAGCCGTTCGCCATAGCGCAGGGGCCCCCGGCTGAGGGCGAGGATCTGCACCCCGGCCATGAGCACCGTCAAGGTGTAAAGAGGCGGCCGGAGCGCCGCCTTGTCGATGAGCGCGCCCGAGCACGCCATGAGCGCCACCGTGCTCATGGCGGCGCCGACCCCGAGCAGGACAGAGAGCAAGAAGCGACGCCGGGGTGGGGCGGCGATGCCGAGCACGGCGCGCAAGGTGGCCACGGCCGAGCGCGGCGCCACGGCCGGGCCCCACCGGTCGGCCGACTCCTGTTTCACGGCCGAGCCCCGCTGAGCTTCCGGGACGCTCACGGTCTTCCGCCGATCGGCTCGAGGAGTCGCGCGTCGGCTTCATCGACCCCGACGAGCCGCCCACCGGCCAGGGCGAGGGTACGGTCCACGCGCCCGACCACGCCCAGGCGATGAGCCGCCACGAGGACGGTCCGGCTCTCGAGCCACGGCCCGAGCGTTTCCGCCAGTGACAGCTCGCGGGCAGCGTCGAGATGAGCCGTCGGCTCGTCCAAGAGCATGATCGGAGCGTCTCGCAACATGGCACGAGCGATGGCGATGCGCTGCCGCTCTCCGGCGCTGAGTGTCAGACCCCCCTCGCCGACCGGGGTCCTAAGACCCTGGGGCAGCCGTTCGACGAGGCCCGACAGGCCTGACGATTCGACCGCGTGGGCGAGAGCTCCGGCATTCGCTCCGCTGTCACCGAGGCGCAGGTTGTCGGCGATGGTCCCGCGGACGAGATAGGGGCGCTGCGGTACCCACGCGATCTGCCGTCGCCAGTCGGAAATTGGGATGTCGCCCAGGTCGACGTCCCCCACGGTGAGCTTGCCGCCCACGGGAGCGATGAAGCCGAGGAGGACGGCGAGCAGCGTGGACTTGCCCGACCCGGACTCGCCGGTCACGGCCACGTGCTCGCCGAAGGCGACCTCCAGGTTCACGCCGTCGAGCACCGGGACCGCTCGCGTGGGGTATCGGACCTGCAGATCTGACAACCGGATCGTGCTGCGGGCGAGCTTGGCCACGCTCGACTCGGGGGCTGTGCCGGCTACCCCGGCGCCTGCGCCTGCCGGTCTGCCCGTCGTTCTCGCGCTTCCGTCCGCCGGTCCGGAGGCTGCCCTGGCACCCCCGCGCCCGGACGCCGCGGTCCCTGGCGCGACCGGCGCCGGCTCGTCGAGGACGTCGAGGATGCGGTCGGCTGCCGCCTGGCCAGCGGTGCTCGCATGGAACTCGGAGGCGGCCCGTCGCAGGGGCAGGTACACCTCGGGCGCCAGCACCAGGACGGCAAGGGCGATCCCGAGGTGCAGCGATCCGTCGAGCAACCGCAGACCCAGGAACAGCGCCACGAGAGCCGTGCCCACCGCGGCGAGCACCTCGAGGGCCAGTGAGGAGAGGAAGGCGACCCGCAGCGTGCTCATGGTGGTCACGCGGAAGTCTTCGGCGGCCTTCTCGAGCGTCCGCCGCCCGGCCCTTGCGCGGCCGAAGGCCCGCAGGGTGGGCAGGCCCTGGAGCAGGTCGTAGAAGGCTGCGGCCAAGCCTGAGAGCCGGTCCCACTGGCGCTCGGCGTGGCGCTTTGCCTCCAAGCCGAGCAGGACCATGAACAGCGGGACGACCGCCACGGTCACCCCGAGGATGAGAAACGAGCGCCAATCTGCCCACAGCATCCACGCCAGCAGCATCGGCGGCGAGATGGCTGCCACGACGGCGGTCGGCAGGTAGCGGGCGAAATAGACGTCCAGGGCTTCGACGCCCTGTGTTGCCGCCGAGGTGAGCTCGCCCGTGCGCTCGCCGGCCAACCACGAAGGTCCGAGAGCCATCGCCCGCGACAGCAATTGCCGGCGCAGCGCCGAGGTGACGCTCGCCGAGGTACGGTGCGCCGCCAGTTCGCCCAGCCACGACAGCGACGCCCGGGCCAGGAAGGCGCCGGCCAGACCGCCCAGCATGGGGACGAGGCGGGCGGCGGGCCAGTGGCCGAGAAACGCACGCTGGACGATCACACCGAGCAGGACTGCTTGGAGCACCAGGCACAGGCTCGTCGCGACGCCGATGGCTACGGCAGCCGCGAGGTAGCGGCGGGTCGCCGTAGCTTTGCGAGCCAGGCGGGGATTGATGAGCCCCCCCGGCCGTGCCCTGGTCGCAGTCAGGTGGTGCCGCTTTCCGTGGGCTGGGACGTGGTGTCCAAGGTTGCTCCAGCCGCGGGACCGGACGCTGCAGCCGCGGGACCGGACGCTGCAGCCGCGGGACCGGACGCTGCAGCCGCGGGATCGGACGCTGCCGCTGTGGGACCGGACGCCCCAGTCGTGGGACCGGATGCCCCAGTCACGGGACCGGGGGCCGCCGGCCTGCTCACGCGGGCGCGGAATACCCAGTACGACCAGCCCTGGTAGACGAGCACGAGCGGCGTGAAGATGAGCGCCACGATGGTCATGACCTTCAGCGTGTAGGGCGCGGAGGCGGAGTTGCCGATCGTGAGGTCGTACTTCGGCGAGATGCTCGAGACCATGACCCTCGGGTACAAGTTCAAGAAGATGGTGGCGATGAGGCAGATCAGCCCGACCGCGGTGGCGACGAACGCCCAGCCGTCCAGCTTCTCGCGCAGCAGCCATCCCACGACGGCGATCGAGGCGATGGCGAGGATCGGGACGAACGGCGGGACGAGCCCGGCGTCATGGGCGTTGTGCGCGTTCACATAGGTCCAGGACAAGAACGCCACGATTGCCGCGGTGGCGCCCGGCGCGATGACTCTTGCCGTACGGGACGCCCGTGCCTGCAGATCGTCGGTCGTCTTCAAGGAGGCGAATACCGCTCCGTGGAGGCTGAACAGGAGCAACGTGGTGACCCCGCCGAGCAGACCGTAGGGGTTGAGGAGGTTGAAGAACGATCCCAGATAGGTGAAGTGCGGGCCGATCGGCACCCCGCGTAGCACGTTGGCGAAGGCCACTCCCCAGAGGATGGACGGGATGAGGCTCCCCCAGAAGATGGCGTTGTCCCAGGCGGCGTGCCAGGCGGGCTCCGGACGCTTGCCGCGGAACTCGAATGCCACGCCACGGAAGATGAGCGCCGCCAGGATCAGGAACAGCGGGAGGTAGAAGCCGCTGAACAGGGTGGCATACCAGTTGGGAAAGGCGGCAAAAGTGGCGCCGCCCGCTGTGAGCAGCCACACCTCGTTGCCGTCCCACACCGGGCCGATCGTGTTGATGAGCACGCGACGGTCGAGGTCGTCTCGACCCAGGATCGGGAGCATGATGCCGATACCGAAGTCGAACCCCTCGAGGACGGCGTAGCCCGCCCACAAGATGGCGATGACGATGAACCAGAACACCTCCAGGCCGCTGTAGGCGGCCGGGTCGACGCCGGCGAGGATGAGGGTCATCGAAGCTCCTTTCCTCAGTAGACGAGCGCCGGCACCTGGTCGGCACCGGGCTTGGCCTCAGGCTCGTCGTCGCTCTCGCCAGCCCCTTCCTCGCCGCGGGCAAAGCGCGCCATGAGCCCGAAGTCGATCGCCGCCAGGAGGCTGTAGATAGCAGTGAAACCGACCAGCGTCGTCACGACGTAGCCCGTTCCGATGTGCGAGACGGCTTGGGACGTCTTGAGCAGGCCGTAGACGACCCAGGGCTGGCGACCCATCTCGGTGAAGATCCATCCGGTCGTGTTGGCTATGAAGGGGAGCGCCATGGCCGGGACCGAGACCTTGAGAAACCAGCCCGATCGCTCGAGTCGGCCTCGGCGCATGAGCCACAGGCCCGCGGCCATCAATAAGAGCATGAGGATCCCACAGCCCACCATGAGGCGGAACGTCCAGTAGGTGACCCACAAGATGGGCTTGTAGCTCCCCTGGCCGTACTTCGCCGCCTCCTTCACCTGGATCTGGTTGATGCCCAGTACCGAGCCGTTCCAGTTGTTGTCGGCCAGCACCGAGAGCATGTGAGGGAGCCGGATCTGGAAGATCGGGTTACCCGATAGGTCCCCGATGGTGAGCAGGGAGAAACTGGCGCCGTTCTGGGTGTTGTAGATGGCCTCGGCGGCGGCCATCTTCATGGGTTGCTGGCGCTCCATCACCCTCGCCTGGTTGTCGCCGAAGAACATGGTGGCGACGATGCCGACAGCACCGATGACGATGGCCAGCTTGGCTGAGGCGGCGAACACGGTCTCGGGAGCCTGCCCGGCGCGCCGGTCTCTCCTCAGGTGCCAGGCGCTGACGCCAAGCACGAGCATCGTCGAGGTGACGAGGGCCGCGAAGAAGACGTGCAGGAACGAGCCGATGAGGGTGCTGTTGGTCATGACGGCCCAGAAGTTGGTCATGACCGCTCGGTTGCCCGTCACCTTGAAGCCGACGGGGTGCTGCATCCAGGCGTTCGCGGCCAGGATGAAAAGGGCCGACAGCATGGTGCCGATGCTCACCAGCCAGATGGAGGCCAGGTGGACGCCGGCCGAGACGCGCTCCCTGCCGAAGATCCAGATCCCCAGGAAGGTGGACTCCAAGAAGAAGGCCAGGAGCGCCTCGATGGCGAGCGGGGCTCCGAACACGCTGCCCACGTAGCGTGAGTAGAGGGACCAGTTCATGCCGAACTGGAATTCCTGCACGATGCCGGTGACGACGCCGACGGCGAAATTGATCAGGAACAGCCGTCTCCAGAAGCGGGTCATGTGGTCCCACTTCTCGTGCTTGGCCGCATCAGCGCGGGTCCGGTAGGCCGCCGTCTGCATGATCGCGAGCAGCAGGGCGAGGCCGATGGTGAGCGGGACGAACATGAAGTGGAAGACCGTCGTGATCCCGAACTGCCAGCGTGAGAGGTCGAGAGTCATTGCAATGATCCAAGTCTCCGAGCCAGCTGCGTGTTAGGGCCGAAGGTCCCGTTGGCGACTCGTCGAACTGCGCGCCGCTCTTGTGACCTGGGCGCGCATCCCCTACCCTGGTGCTGCAAACCCAACTACCTCTGGAGCACTTGTATGTCTGAGAGCAGGTTCTCCGTCATCGGTCGTGACATGGCCGTCGACCTTGGTACTGCCAACACACTTGTCTACGTCCGAGGCCGGGGCATCGTGCTCAACGAGCCCTCCGTCGTTGCCATCAACGTGAAAGACGGCCATCCCCTTGCCGTCGGAGTCGAGGCAAAGCGGATGATCGGCCGAACGCCGAGCAACATCCAGGCGATCCGGCCTTTGAAGGACGGCGTCATCGCGGACTTCGAGATCTGCGAGATGATGCTGCGCTACTTCATCCGCCGGGTGCACCCGCATCGTTTCTCGAAGCCGCGGATGGTCATCTGCGTGCCTTCGGGCATCACCGGCGTCGAGAAGCGCGCCGTGCAGGAGGCGGCCGAGTACGCCGGTGCCCGCAAGGCCTACATCATCGAGGAGCCGATGGCGGCCGCGATCGGCGCGGGACTGCCCATCCACGAGCCGACCGGCAACATGGTGGTCGACATCGGTGGCGGCACGACCGAGGTCGCCGTCATATCGCTCGGCGGTATCGTCGTCAGCCAGTCCATCCGGATCGGTGGCGACGAGCTCGACGAGGCGATCATCTCCTTCGTCAAGAAGGAGTACAGCCTCGCGCTCGGCGAGAGGACGGCGGAGGAGATCAAGATCGCGCTCGGCTCGGCCTACGAGCTCGAGGAGGAGCTCCACGCCGAGATCCGCGGGCGGGACCTCGTGACCGGCCTTCCGAAGACCGTGGTCACGACGACCGAGGAGATCCGCAAGGCCATCGAAGAGCCGGTCTCGGCCATCGTCGATGCGGTCAAGGTCACGCTCGACCGCACCCCGCCCGAGCTGGCGGCGGACATCATGGAGCAGGGCATAGTGCTGACGGGCGGCGGCGCGTTGCTGCACGGCCTGGACAGCAGGCTGCAGTCGGAGACCCACATGCCGATCGTCGTCGCCCCCGATCCTCTCAATTGCGTCGCTCTAGGCAGTGGCATGTGCCTCGAGGAGTTCGAGGCGCTGAAGCAGGTCCTCATCTCCTCGACCAACCGCTGACCTTCGGGGTCGCGGTGGCCAGCTCGCGCCGCAATACCAGCCAGCGCCTCACGCTGGTGATCCTTCTCCTCGCCTCGATCACGGTGATCACCCTGGCCTACAAGGGGGAGGCACGCCGGGCGGTCACCTCGGTCCGAAACGGCGCCGGAGACGTCTTCTCGCCCATCCAGCGCGGGATCGCGGCCGTGCTGCATCCGGTGGGCAATCTGTTCGCCGGGATGGCCGACTACGGCGGCGCCCTCAGCGAGAACCAGAGGCTTCAGCTCGAGGTCGGCCAGCTCCGTCGCCAGCTCATGGAGGGGCAGCAGGCCCAGGAGAAGCTCGACCAGTTGCAGGCGAACCAGAACCTTCCTTTTGTCGACGGGATCCCTGAGGTGCTGGCACAGGTGATCTCCTCGCCGTCGTCGAATTTCGACCTCACGATCGAGCTCGACCGCGGCACCTCCAATGGCGTCGGGGTCGGGATGCCCGTCGTTTCCGGGGCCGGCTTGGTCGGCTCTGTCGTTGCTGCGGGCCAGCACACCTCCGTGGTCCAGCTGATCACGGACCAGAGGTCCGACGTCGGGGTGCGATTCGGGACCGGCAACGTGGCCGTGGCCCAGGGCCAGGGCCAAGGTGATCCGCTGCAGCTGGAGGATCTCTCCGAGACCAGCGCCACGAGCCCCGGGGCGCCGGTGCTGACGAGCGGCCTCGATGTCGCCGCGTACCCCGCTGGCATCCCGGTGGGTACCGTGTCCTCGGTGAGGCACCCAGGCGGCTCGCTCACTTCCGAGGTTCTCGTGACCCCCCTCGTGAACGTCTCTGCTCTCCAGTACGTCGCCGTGCTCCAATGGCTCTCGCCCGCGTGAGCGTGCGCCTGGCGGACGCGCTTCGATCACCGCAGGCCGGTACGCGGGCCAGGCGATGACGCTTCGGATGTGGGCTCGGCTCGGGCTCCTCGCCCTCGGAGCCGTGATCGTCCAGGTGGGTCTGCTGAACCAGATCGCCATTGCCGGTGCGCATGCGGACCTGTTTCTCCTCCTGGCCATCTCGGCCGGACTCGTGGCCGGCCCCCAGCGCGGCGCGGTGATGGGCTTCGCCCTCGGTCTTGTCGCCGACGTCTTCGTGCAGACCCCCTACGGGCTGTCCTCACTTTGCTATGTACTGGTGGCCTTTGCCGTGGGCCTGGCCGTCGGGGCGCTCCCCGGTCGGCCGACGCTCGGCTTCGAGCTGGCCGCGGCGCTCCTCGGCGGAGTGGGCGGGTCGCTTCTCTTCGCCGGTCTCGGGGCCCTTATCGGCCAGCCGAGCCTGCCGTGGCACCAGCTCGCGGTCGTCGTGGTGGTTGTTGCCGCCGGCTGCGCGCTGCTCGCCTCCCTCACTTGCCGTCTCGTCGAGTGGACCACCGCCGCCGCGCCGGGAGCTCATCATGAACCAGGTGCCTTCGCGAGTGGGAGCGCCAGGTGAGCACCCGAGGCGGAGGAGGTCAACAGCCGCCGCGGGGTCCAGGGGACTTGAGCCATGGCAGCCTTCCCCGGGATCCCGGGCGTTCCGATCCGGTCCGCCCGCGCAGGCCCGTGCAGGCGCCGTACTTCCCGGCGGACGAGGAGACGGATCGGCACCGCAGGATCGTGAGCTCGAGCCCGCTCAAGCGCATCGAGGACGAAGAGCGCGAGCAGAAGCGCCGGCAGGAGAGCGCCCGTTACGGCCTGCGGCTCACGATCATGGGCCTGATCGTGCTCGTGGCTTTCTCTGCGGTGGTCGTCAGGCTCTGGTCGCTCCAAGTCCTGCACAGCTCGCATTACCGCAACGTCGCCCTCGTCTACGAGGAGCAGACCGTCCCCATCGCGCCCGCCCGCGGCCTGATAGTCGCCCGCGGAGGTCAGGTTCTCGTCGGCGACCAGGTGCTCCCGGTCGTCACCCTCAGCCGCTCGGCGGCGACCCAAGTGGTCATCGGGCGTCTGGCGGCGCTGCTCGGAGAGAGCGTCGCGGACGTCGACGCCGCGCTCGCGAACCCGCAGGCGAGCCCCTATCAGCCGGCGCCGATCGCGGTGGATGTCTCCCAGTCGACCATCGTCTATCTGTCCGAGCACCAGAACCTGTTCCCGGGGGTGGCCCTCACCTTCACCGCCGAGCGCACCTACCCCTACGGTGACACGGCTGCCCAAGTGCTCGGCTACACCGGTGACATCGACGCGGCCGAGCTGAAAGCCCTGGCGAAGTACGGCTACACCGCCAACGACGTGATCGGTCAGAACGGTCTGGAGTCGACCTACGAGCTGTACCTGCGGGGCCAGCCGGGCTCGGAGGTCATCAAGGTCGACGCGCTCGGGAACGCGATCGGAACGGCGAAGACGACGCCGCCCACGAGCGGGGACGACCTCGTGCTCAACACGGACCTCGGCCTGCAGCAAACCGTCGAGACGGCTCTGACCAAGCAGATCTCGAACCTGCAATCGAGCGGTCTGCCGGCCGACGGGGGTGCGGCCGTGGTGCTCGATCCAGAAACAGGAGCCGTTCTCGCCATGGCCTCGGTGCCCACTTACAACCCGTCGTGGTGGGTGGGCGGCATCTCCGACCAGCACTACCAGCTTTTGACCAGCCAGGCCGACCACGACCCTCTTCTCAACCGTGCGATCCAAGGAAGCTGGGCCCCGGGATCGACCTTCAAGCTCGCGACCGCGACAACGGCACTCAACGACGGCATGCTGGCCAGCCTCGGGGGCTATATCGACGACCCGGGCTCCTACCAGATCCCCCCACCTTGCAGCGGGCGGTGCACCTACTACGACAACATCAACAACGGCGTGAGCGAGGCGGGCCAGGGCGAGCTCGACGTCGCGAAAGCGCTCACGGTCTCCGACGACGTCTTCTTCTACACCCTCGGTGCCGACTACTGGTTCGACTCGGGCACCTACGGCGAATCGCCCATCCAGGACGCGGCGGAGAAGTACGGCTTCGGCGAAGCTACCGGCATCGACCTTCCCGACGAGTACTCCGGTCAGGTCGACAGCCCCAGGTTGCGCCAGATGCAGCACTCCCAGTTGCCAGCGGACTTTCCCAGCAGTTACTACGGCGTTGCCGACAACATCGAGATGGCCTTCGGGCAGGGCGAGACCCTCGTGACCCCGTTGCAGGAGGCGGTGGCCTACGGCACATTCGCCACAGGTGGCACGCGCTACGCCCCGCAGCTGGTGAACTCGATCATCTCGCCGACCGGCAAGGTGGTGAAGCGCTTCAAGCCCCGCGTGACGGGGCACGTCTCGCTGCCGGCCAGCACCTACGACCAGATCCTCCAAGGGCTCGAAGGGGCCGTCTACGACCCGCTCGGGACCGCCTATGACACCTTCCTCGGCTACAACGGGATGCCCATCGCAGGAAAGACCGGCACTGCCACCGAGAGCGCTGTCAACGGCGTGCAGCCGACGGCTTGGTTCGTCGCCTTCGGGCCGACGACGGGCGTTCCGCGCTATGTCGTCGCCGTCGTGATCGACCAGGCGGGCTACGGAGCGTCGGCGGCGGCGCCGGTCGCCCGGGACATCTTCACTTACCTGAGCACCCACCCGACCGGGTCTCCGGATCTTCGTCCTCCAGTGAACTCTCCCTGATCACGTCCGGGCGAAGGTGTCCGAGGAGTAAACTGTTGGACAGGATGACGACGTCCAAGGCCTTTACACAGCCAAATTCGGTGACTACTGCGGTTTCGCTAGCTGTCGCGGTCGTAGCCTGCTTCGTCCTCTTCGTTGTCGCCGACCTTGCCGTCTCCCCATCTTTCGCGGAGCTCGGCGAACGAGACGACAAGGAACGTGCTCTCGATATCAATCTCGACCCGTCCGGGCGCACCAGAGAGGCGACTCTCGGTGGCGCAGCTCGACGGGTGGCATCCGCGCCGCTTGCCGGCGCGACCTTTAGAAGGGATCTCCCTGATGTTGGATCCGACGACCGGCCGCCCGGCGGCCGCACCGGACGCGCCCGGTCGCGCGACCGGTGCACCCGAGGCGGCCGACGGTGCGCACAATCCCAAGGTGACGACTTCGCTCACCGACGGCTCGAGTGTGCCGCTGCTGCCCGCGAGGCCGAAGATCGGCGACTCCCGGCCGGCGCCACCTTTGTCCAAGGCGCCGGAGGCCTCACAGCCAGCGCCTGGTAACGGGCGTGGGAGCCAGCCTCCCGCCACGAAACAAAAAGAACCCCAGCGCGCCTCTAACGGCGACGCCTCCCCGGGTGCTGCCCCCTCCCGTCGGCGTCGCGGCGGGCGCGGCCGCTCGCGGGGCTCGTCTGGCATCTCCGGTTCGACCGGTGAGGCCGAGGCTGCGGCGGCCCTCGAGGTTCCGGCCACCCCGGCTGGTCCGGGGCGCACCTCCGGCGGTCGCGCGCCCCGGGCAAAAGGGGCCGAGACGCCCGACGCCGCGACCACACAACGGCGAGTCTCGCGACGCGGCCGGCCGGTCGGTCGCTACCTCATGTGCGTGCACGTCGAGCGCGAGGCGACCCACATCGCCGTGCTCGAGGGCCGGGCTCTCATCGAGCACTTCGTGGCCCGTCCCCAGGACGACGCCAACCAGATCGTCGGGAACATCTACCGCGGGCGCGTGAAGAACGTGCTGCCCGGCATGGAGGCGGCATTCGTCGACATCGGGACTCCGAAGAACGCGGTGCTGTACTGGGGCGACGTCTCCTACGACCGGGACGAGGTCGAGCGTCAGACCGGCGCCGACCGGATCGAGCACCTGCTCAGGCCAGGCCAGACGATCGTCTGCCAAGTCACCAAGAACCCCATCGGCCTGAAGGGGGCCCGCCTGACCCAGGAGGTGTCGATCCCGGGCCGTTTCGTCGTCCTCGTTCCTGAGTCCACTACCTATGGGATCTCACGGCGTCTCGACGACAGCGAGCGTCGCCGGCTGCGCCGGATCCTCGACGACGTCCGCCCCGAGGGCCACGGGCTCATCGTGCGAACGGCCGCCGCGGGAGCGAGCGCCGAGGATCTTCGCCGAGATGTCGAACAGCTCGTCGGCCGCTGGCGGGACATCGACGAGCGCACGCGCAAGCTGCCCGCGCCGGCGCTGCTCTACTCCGAGCCGCACATGGCCGTGCGCATCATCCGCGAGGAGCTGACCGACGAGCACCGGTCCGTGCTCATCGACGATCCCGAGTTGTTCGCGATCGTTCGTGACTACGTCTCCCAGTTCAACCCGGAGCTGGCGGAGCGTGTCGAGCTCTACGACCTGTCTACCGAGGCGCTGCCTCTCTTCGAGCGCCACCACGTGCACGAGCAGCTCCACAAGGCGCTCGACCGCAAGGTCTGGCTGCCTTCGGGGGGCTCGCTCATCATCGAGCGGACAGAGGCTCTGACCGTCATCGACGTCAACACAGGCAAGAACGTCGGCAGCTCGAGCCTGGAAGAGACCGTCTTCGAGAACAACTTGGAGGCGGCCGAGGAGATCGCCCGCCAGCTGCGCCTGCGCGACATCGGCGGGATCATCGTCATCGACTTCGTCGACATGGAGATAAAGGCGAACCGCGTCGCGGTCCTCGCCGCTTTCAAGGCGGCGCTGGCGCGCGACAAGACGCCGACGCAGGTCTATGAGATCTCCGAGCTCGGCCTTGTCGAGATGACGCGAAAGCGCGTGGGCGAGGGCCTGGTGGAGGCTTTGTCGGAGACGTGCCCGATGTGCAGCGGGCGAGGGATCATCTTCCCCGACCAGCACCTGTGAGACCCTGCGCTATCGTTACCCGCATATGTACGCAGTGATCGACACAGGTGGCAAGCAAGCGCGCGTCCAAGTCGGCGAACAGCTCGACGTCGAGCTGCTCAATGCCGCCCCGGGCGACGAGGTGAGCTTCGTGCCCAAGCTCGTGGTCGACGGCGACCGCGTCGTGACCGAGCGCGCCCCGCTCGAAGCCTCGAGCGTCACCGGCCGCGTGGTCGGCTTGGCGAAGGGGCCGAAGATCATCGGCTTCACTTACAAGGCCAAGGCTCGTGGCCGGCGCCGTTATGGCCACCGCCAGCACTACAGCACTGTCGAGATCACAGCCATCGACCTCCCCGGAGGCGCGAGCGCGGCTGCGGTGCCTGCAGGTTCCAAGGACCAGGCGACCACGGCGACCGAGGACTGAGGAGAAGTTCATGTCAAAGACCAAAGGCGGGGGGTCCACCCGCAACGGCCGCGACTCGAACGCCCAACGCCTTGGCGTGAAGGTGTTCGACGGCACGGCGATAACAGCCGGCACGATCGTCGTTCGTCAGCGTGGCACGCACTTCCACCCTGGCTACAACGTCGGGCGGGGTCGCGACGACACGTTGTTCGCCAAGGCCGACGGCAAGGTGAAGTTCGGCTCGCGGCACGGGCGTCGCCTCGTGGACGTCGTGCCCGTCGAGGACTGACCCCCGAGGGCAGATGGCAGGCGCTCTCGCCAAGGGCTCGCTGCTCGTCGCCTCGCCAACTCTTGCCGACCCCAACTTCTTCCGCAGCGTCGTTTTCATCCTCGCCCACGACGTCGACGACGGCTCGCTGGGCGTCGTGCTCAACCGGCCCAGCCCGATCCCCGTCGACGAGATCGTGCCGGGATGGGGAGCCCTCGCGGCGACGCCCTCGGTGCTGTTCATCGGAGGCCCGGTCCAGCCGAGCGCGGCGATCTGCATCGGGCGGACCGAGCTCCCAGATGTCGCGGAGGCGGCCGGATTTGCGCCGCTCTACGGCACTCTCGGCACGGTCGACCTGCACGAGGACCCGATCGACGTCCCAGTGCCGTTGGCCGAGGTCCGTGTCTTCACCGGCTACGCAGGCTGGGGGCCGGGCCAGCTCGCCAACGAGGTCGGCTCGGGATCCTGGCACGTGCTCACGGCCAATTATCAAGACGTCCTCTCGGGCGATCCCGAAGGGCTCTGGGCGCGGGTGCTCCGTCGCCAGGGGGGATGGCTCGCGGTGCTCGCGCTTTATCCCACGGACCTGGCATCGAACTGACTTCGCCGTGAGGGCCTGAGATGGCGTCGCCTTTTGTCGACGAGTCTCAGGTCCACGTGAAAGGCGGCAACGGAGGTGCCGGGGCGGTCTCGTTCCGCAGGGAGGCACACGTCTCCAGAGGCGGTCCAGACGGGGGCGACGGTGGCCAGGGAGGCAGCGTCTATCTCGAGGCCACGACGAACCTCGCCTCACTGCTCTCCTTTGTCGACCATCCCCACCGGCGTGCCGGCGACGGCGGCCATGGGGGAGGCAAGAAGCGCCACGGTCGCAACGGCGCTGACCTCGTGGTGCCCGTCCCGGTTGGCACGATCGTTCGTCACCAGAACGGCGACGTGCTCGCCGACCTCACCTCGAGCGGTGACCGCTATCTGGCGGCGGCGGGCGGGCGGGGCGGGCGGGGGAACGCCCGGTTCCTGAGCAACCGTCTGCGCGCCCCCGCCTTCGCGGAGCAAGCGGAGCTCGGCGAGGAGCACTGGTTGAACCTCGAGCTCGAGCTGATGGCGGACGTCGCCCTCGTCGGGTTCCCCAACGCCGGCAAGTCCACGCTCGTGTCGACCATCTCCGCTGCCAAGCCGAAGATCGCCGACTATCCCTTCACCACGCTCGAGCCCCATCTCGGCGTCGTGCGCGTCGGGGGCACGAGCCGCCAGGACTCCGATGCCGTCGAGTTCGTCGTCGCCGACATCCCCGGGTTGATCGAGGGGGCGTCGGAAGGGCGCGGCCTCGGGCACAAGTTCCTCCGCCATGTCGAGCGCGCCCGGGTGTTGCTCGTGCTTGCCGACCTCGGCGAAGACGAGGGCCGGGCACCGTTCGAGCAGGTCCGCGTCCTGCTCGACGAGCTCGGCCGGCATCGCCCCGAGCTGCTCGAGCGTCCGAGGATGATCGTCGGCTCCAGGGCCGACAGGCGCCCGGTGGACTCCGGCGGGACGGGCACCTTCGCGCAAGCCGACGGGGACCGCGCCGGTCTGAGGCTCGACCTCGAGATCTCCGCCGTCACCGGTGCCGGCCTGCCCCAGCTCCTGGGCCGGCTCGCCGCCTTGGTGGAGGAGGCCCGCGCCGAGATGCCCTTGCCGCGCCAGGCCGCGGTCGTGCACCGTCCCGAGCCTGAAGGCGTCACGGTGCACCGGGAGGGATCTGTGTTCGTCGTGGCGGGCAGGCAGGCGGCGCGGGCGGTCGCGGTCTCCGATCTCACCAATCCCGACGCGCTCGAGCACGTTCACCGTCGCCTGAAGCGCATCGGCGTCGATCGTGCCCTGGCGCGGGCCGGGGCGCACGACGGCGACGTGGTGCGTATCGGGGAGCTCAGCTTCACCTACGAGTCGGAGCGCTGAGCGCGTGATCGTCATCGCGAAGATCGGCACCAGCTCGGTCACCGCGAGCAACGGCGCGGTCGACATCGCGGCGGTGGGCAAGCTTTGCGCCGAGGTAGCCGGCTTGCGCCGGGACGGCCACACCGTCGTGGTCGTCACCTCGGGCGCCGTCACCGCCGGCGTTGCCGCCATCGCCCCGCTGGGCGAGCACCGGAACGACCCGATGACCCTGCAGGCGCTCTCGGCCATCGGCCAGCCTCGCCTCATGCGGGTCTACGAGGATGCGCTCAGATCCGAGGGCCTGCTCGCCGGCCAGGTTCTGCTCGCCCCGCTCGACTTCGCCCACCGCCAGCGCTACCTGCACGCCCGCGACACCTTCACGCGCCTTTTGGAGCTCGGCGTCGTCCCGATCGTCAACGAGAACGACGCCATTGCCGACGACGAGATCCGTTTTGGGGACAACGACCGCCTGGCGGCTCTCGTCGCCCACCTCCTGCGCGCTGACCTGCTGGTGCTCTTGACCGACACGGCCGGCCTGCTCAGCGCCGATCCGCGGCACGACGCGGAGGCGACCCTGATCGAAGAGGTCACCGAGATCGACCACGAGCTCGAGCAGGTGGCGGGTGGCGCGGCCAGCTTGATGAGCCGGGGCGGGATGTCCTCCAAGCTCGCCGCCGCCAAGATGGCCGTGTGGTCCGGCTCCCGGGTCGTGATCGCCTCGGCCCGGCGCCCCGATGTGCTGGCGGAGGCGGTGGCCGGCCAGCCCGGCGTCGGGACGATCTTCTTGCCGCAACGCCGGGCGCTCGGGGCGCGAAAGTTATGGATCGCCTTTGCGCTGCGCCCGGCCGGCAGGATCGTCGTCGACGAGGGAGCACAGCGCGCCGTGGTGGAACGGGGCAAGTCGCTGCTGCCGGCGGGCGTGCTGGCGGTGGAGGGCTCCTTCGAGGCCGATGACGCCGTCGAGATCCTGTCCGCGGACCGGGTGATCTTCGCCAAGGGGATCGCCCGGCTCGGGGCTGCGAGGGCCGCCGAGTGGGTCGGGCTGCACACCGGCGAGCTCGCCGACGATCTCCCGCACGAGGTCGTTCACCGCGATGACCTCGTAGTGCTCTAGCCTCGCCCCGGGCGGGCCCGAGCGGGACCCGTTAGCGTGAGAACACCTCGTCGAGCTTGACCGGGAGGTCATTTAAGTGCCCGATCGATACGTGGCGACCGACAGCGATGGCCTGCAGCATCACGAGGGCTACCGCAGGCGGTGGTCCTTGCCCGTCCGCCGGGACGACCGATGGCAGCCGGGCGAGGTCGTCGAGCCCGACGAACACGGCAAGCCCGTCGTCCTCGACGCTGGCGAGCTTCTCGATCAGCTCGGCGAGTGCGTCTTCGTCGCCGAGCCGGTCGGCGATGCCGGTGCGGCGCGCCTTGTCGCCAGCACGTCGTGGTCGCAGCTGACCGCAGCGAACTTCGCCCTCGACTGTGTTGAGCACCTCTTGAAGATCGTCCCCGGCAGTGCCGAGGCGGAGCTTCCGGGCGGTGGGACGCTCGGGGAGATCATCGCCTCGGCTCGCCGGTATCTCATCACCGGCGCCGGCACCGACGCCCACAGGCTCGGGTTCGTCTCGCGGATCGCCTCGCACCGGCGGCTGCGGCGGGAGGGCACGGCGATCGGTGACGCCGCCTTCGCGGCTGCAGCGCAAGCCGAGGGACAGGGGGTCGACATCTTGAGCGACCCCGCTTGGGAGACTCTTGCCGCGGCACGTGACGCCGTGCTGGCCGCGGTGGAGGCCGTCCGCCATGTCGCCCTCCCCTTCCTCGCAGATCGCGAGACCCGCAAGTACGAGGCGCTCGAGGAGCGCAGGGTGGCCGAGGTCGACGAGGTGGACACCCCTTGGGGCCGATTCGCCGTCGGAGGTGGGGGACTCAAGTACGTGCCCTCCTGGGTCTCGGCGCGCGACGCGGCAGAGCGCTCGCGCCAGGCGGCTGCGGACCTCGGAGGGCCGGAGGCAGGCGAGGCCGAGCGGTCGTGGCAGGCCAGACGGCTCGTGGAGCGGCTCGGCACCGAATAGCCCGAGCCTTGCGCCGCTAGCCTGAGGCAATGTCGACCATTTCGTTGCCCGATCTCGGCCGGCGTGCCAAGGCGGCCGCCCGGGTGCTTGCCACGTCGCCCTCCTCGACCAAGGACGAGGCACTCGCCTTGGCCGCCGATCGCCTGGCCGATTGCTGCGACGAGATCCTGAGCGCGAACGCGAGGGACGTCGCCCGCTCTCTCGAGGCGGGCGCGTCGGCGACGGTGGTCGACCGGCTGCGCCTCTCAGAGGCGCGGGTCGCGGCGATGGCGGGCGGGCTGCGGGCGGTGGCGGCGCTGCCCGATCCCGTGGGCGAGGTCGTCGAGGGCTACGTGCGGCCGAACGGGCTTCGCGTAGAGCGCGTGCGCGTCCCGCTCGGAGTCGTCGGGATCATCTACGAGAACCGCCCGAACGTCACAGCCGACGCCGCCGCCTTGTGCCTGAAGGCGGGCAACGCCGCCCTGCTGCGCGGTTCGGCGGGCGCGCTCGAGTCCAATCGCGTCATCGCCTCGTCGCTGAGCCAGGCGATCGAGAAGGCAGGGCTGCCGGCCGACGCCGTCCTGCTCGTCGAGGACACGGCACACGAGACGGCCGTGGAGTTCGTCCGGCTCCGCGGAGTGATCGACTGCTTGATCCCCCGGGGCGGACCGGCCCTGCTCTCGATGATCCTCGAGCACGCCACCGTTCCCTACGTGCTCGATGGGGACGGCAACTGCCATGTCTATGTCGACGCCGCGGCCGACCTCTCCATGGCCGAGCGCATCGTCGTCAACGCCAAGATGCAGCGACCGAGCGTCTGCAATGCTGCCGAGACCCTGCTCGTGCACAAGGACGTCGCCGGCGAGTTCTTGCCCCAGGTGAGCCGCGCGCTGGAGGGCGTCGTCCTCGCCGCCGACGAGCGGGCCAGGCCCCTGCTGCCGGGTGCGCGGCCGTCCACCGAGGTGGACTTCGCCACCGAGTTCCTGGCCCTCGAGCTTGCTGTCGGCGTCGTGGACGATCTCGACGCCGCCATCGCTCATATAGCTCGGTACGGCTCTGGGCACTCAGAGGCGATCGTCACCTCCGACCTCGAGGCCGCGACGCGTTTTGTCCGCGAGGTGGACGCGGCCGCCGTGCTCGTCAACGCCTCCACGCGCTTTGTCGACGGCGGGGAGCTCGGCCTCGGTGCCGAGGTCGGCATCTCGACGCAGAAGCTGCATGCCCGCGGGCCGATGGGATTGCGGGAGCTGACCTGTGTGAAGTACGTCGTGTACGGCCACGGCCAGATCCGCTCGTGACGGGACCCTCCGAAGGCGGCGAGCCGCGCTTTGCCTCCTTGGAGGAGGTCCGAGAAGGGCTCGGCGCGGTCGGCTATCTCGCCGATGACGGCCTTGCGGGCGTCGTGTACCTCGCCGACCGCCTCGCCAAGCCCGTCCTCGTCGAAGGCCCGGCAGGAACCGGAAAGACGGAGCTCGCCAAGGCGACGGCCCGTCACCTCGGAGCTCGGCTCATACGCCTCCAGTGCTACGAGGGCCTCGACGAGGCCAAGGCGCTCTATGAGTGGAACTACAAGAAGCAGTTGCTCCGTATCCAGGTCGAACGCGGCGCCGAGGATGCCGGAGGGGCTCGGCCGCTCGGCTGGGAGTCGCTCGAGGAGGACCTTTTCTCCGAGGAGTTCCTGCTGGCTCGCCCGCTCCTGGAGGCGATCCGGGCCACCGATCCCGTCGTGCTGCTCGTCGACGAGATCGACCGTCTCGAGATCGAGACCGAGGCCCTCTTGTTGGAGGTCCTCTCGGACTACCAGGTCTCGATCCCCGAGCTCGGCACCATCCGCGCCAGCCAGATCCCCCTCGTCTTCCTCACGTCCAACAACACCCGGGAGCTCTCTGAAGCCTTGAAGCGCCGCTGCCTGTTCCTCCATCTCGACTACCCCTCGCTCGAGCGCGAGCGGGCGATCGTGCTCGCCAAGGTCCCCGGTGTCACCGGCGAGCTCGCCGACCAGGTCGCCCGCATCGTCCGGTCGCTGCGGGCGCTGGATCTCAAGAAACACCCCTCGATCTCAGAGACCATCGACTGGGCCCGGACCCTCGTGCTGCTCGGCATCGAGTCGGTGGACTCCGAGACGGCGCGCTCGACGCTGCACATCTTGCTCAAGTACCGCTCGGACATCGAGGTGGCGGCGAAGGAGCTCGCCGCCGTGTCCGGTTACTGACCGCCGCCTTCGCCAAAGCGGGGTCTCGCCTGTGCTCGACGTCCTCGTGGGCTTCGTGGCCGAGCTGCGGCAAGCCGGCCTTCCTGTGTCGGTGTCCGAAGAGGCCGACGCCGCCGAGGCCCTCGGGCATCTGCCGCTCGAGGACCGCCAGGCGGTCAAGTCCGCCCTCGGCGCCACCCTGGTGAAGTCGGCCAATCACTGGCGCGCCTTCGACACCGTCTTCGAGGTCTATTTCTCGACGCGGGGACGTCAATTCTCCGTCGTCGCGGATGAGGCGCGGGCCCCCGGGGGGGACGAGCGAGCCGGCCCGGTGCCCGAGGGGCCAACATGGAAAGGGGTGGGCGGTGCCGAGCCGGTCAGCTCCGAAGAGATCGCCGCCCTGGTCTTCCGGGCCCTGCGCGACGGCGACCAGTTGCTGCTCAGCGCCATCGCCCGCCTCGCCGTGGCGCGCTATGCGGCCATGGAGCCGGGACGCCCGGTCGCAGGCACGTACTACTTGTACCGCACGCTTCGCAATCTCGACCTCGAGGGCGTGCTCGCCCGGCTCGTTGCCCAGGCGCGCGCCCGCGCGGGCGGCGAGACCGACTTGGCGGGGGAGCAGCCAGCCGGCGAGCGCCCCGGCGTGGCGGTGCTGCGGGGCCGGCGCCCGGGTCAGCTCACAGCGTTGGAGGAGCGGCTGCTCGAAGACGAGTACAAGGCCCGGATCGAACAGCTGCGCAACGAGATCGAGGCCGAGATCCGTCGCTGGCTCGTGGCCGACAGGGGAGCCGAGGCGCTCGCCCGTAGCCTGCGCAAGCCGCTTCCCGAAGATGTCGAGTTCATGCACGCCACCCGCGACGAGCTCGTGGCGATGCGCAAGGCCATCCAGCCGCTCACTCACAAGCTGGCCACGCGCCTTGCCCGCAAACGTCGCCACCTGCGCAGGGGAGCGCTCGACTTCCGGGCGACGATGCGCCATTCCCTCTCTTACGGTGGCGTGCCGGTCGAGCCGCGCTTCAAGCACCCCCATCAGGCCAAGCCGGAGATCTGGGTGATCGCGGACGTCTCAGGTTCGGTGGCGGCCTTCGCCCGCTTCACCTTGCAACTCGTCTATGCGATCTCGTCCCAGTTCTCCAGGGTGCGCAGCTTCGTGTTCATCGACGGCGTAGACGAGGTGACGGGGATCTTCGACCGGTCCGAGACCGTGACCGAGGCGGTGCAGAGGGTCAACCTCGAAGCCGACGTGGTCTGGGCGGACGGTCACTCGGACTACGGGCATGCGCTCACCGCCTTCTACGAGCGTTGGGGACACGAGATCGGGCCGAAGGCGAGCATCTTGCTGCTCGGCGACGGCCGGAACAACTACCACGCCGCCCAGGCGTGGGTCGTCCGCGAGCTTCGCCATCGGGCGAGAAGAGTGTTCTGGCTCAACCCCGAGCCTCGCTCGTACTGGGGGAGCGGCGATTCGATCGTCGATCAGTACGCCCAGCACTGCGACGCCGCCTACGAGTGCCGCAATCTCCGCCAGCTCGAGGCGTTCGTCGCGCACCTGGCCTGAGCCGCAGCGGCCCTGTTTCCTCGGGGCATCGCCACACCGAGGAGGCTCGCCGGGGCCGGTGGCCGGGGCCGGTGGCCGGTATCCTTGGAGCCATGACGGTCGCATCGGAGTGGCAGAGCGCGCCCCAAGGACGGGTCGCCGCGGGCACGAGGCTCGTCATCGTCCGCCACGGCGAGGCCGTGAGCAACGCGGAGGATCTCGTCGCAGGACATCTCGGCTGCAGCGGGCTCACCGAGCGGGGCCGACTGCAGGTGCGGGCCCTCGCAGAGCGCCTCCGGCGCACGGGCGAGCTCGAGGGGGCGACCGCGCTCTACTCGAGCGTCCTGCGCCGCGCCGTCGAGACGGCCGAGATCCTGCTCCCTGTTCTCGGCGATGTCTCCTACGAGGCCAGGTGCGCGCTCTGTGAGCGCCATCCCGGCGAGGCGGACGGGCTGAGCTGGGCCGAGTGCGACAGGCGTTACGGACGCCGGCTCCCCGGCGACGATCCCGAGCGGCCGCTGTCGCCGGGCGGGGAGAACTGGCTCGAGTTCCTCGACCGGGCAGAGGACGCCTTGTACCGCCTCGCGCAGGCGCATCCCGGGGAGCTGGTCGTGGTCTCGGGCCACGGGGGCGTCGTGGATGCTTCGCTCATCCGCTTTCTCGGGTTGCCGGAGCACGGCGGCTTGGCCCGTTTCTTCCCCGACAACGCCTCGATGACCGAATGGGCCTTCACGGGGACGCGGTGGTGGCTCGTCCGCTACAACGACGCCGCCCACCTCGACCCGAGCCGGCCGCACGACCCCGCCGGGCTGCGCATAGCCGCGCCGGCTTGGGTCCAGCGGGAACAGACCGCCCGCGCGGCCCTCGCCCGAACGGGGCGCGCAGTGCCTCAGCAGGCGTAGTCAGGGTCGAAGGGATAGTCGTTCGGGCCGGGCGTTTCCTGCAAGAGCCAGGTCTCGCCTCCAGCAAAGGCGTACTTCGCGCTGCAGAACGGTGCGAGCGTCGCCGGGGGCCAGTAGCCGTAATTCGGCGGGTACGGGGGCGAAGTCCAGTAGGCACCCGCGACCCAGATCGGGACCTGCGGACCGGATGGCACGTAGCCGCCGGTGATCCCCTGCCACTGGACCGCGGTCGAGTAGATGCCGGCCGTCACGTTCTGGGAGTGCAGGAAGTCGAGCGCACCCTGGATCGTGAGGGAGTTGAGCGCCTGGTCGCAGGACCAGTACTGCCCGCAGAGGTCGTTCTCGATGTCGAGCCACCACACCGGTGACGAGGCTCCCTGGGACGCCGCGTAGCCCATGGCTGCCTGAGCCGAGTTGTAGCCGTAGTTGTACGCGAGGCACGTCGCCTGTTGCGAGCCGGAGAAGTCGTCGCAGGTCCCGAACGGTCCCTGCTGGTCGATCGTGTCGGACGGCGACGGCGAGTTGAGGAACATGTACAGGTCGTACGGGGCGCCATTGGTGCCTACGGCGCCGGCGGCCCAGGCCACCTCCGCCTGCAGGCACTGGTTCGGCGCGCCGACCGCCCAGCCGTCCACTCCGACGATGGCGATGGTGTACTCGGCCGTCCCGGCCGGGTAAGAGGGCGCCCCGGGGAGCGGGACCGTCTGAGTCGACGCCGGTCCCTCGCACTGGGGCCAGTTGATGTCGTAGCCGAAAGAGCCGCTCGGGTACTGCAGCGGCGAGACGTCCGCAACCGGCATGGCGGCGATCGAGGTGACGGGGGCAGTGCCCTGGGTCCTGCTGAGCGATCCGTGGGCAGGGGCCGCGCCGAGGCTCACGACGGTGCCGTTCCGCTCGGCCACCCAGTCCCCGGTCCCGTCCGGGGTCACGGCCATCCCCACGACGGGCGAGCTGGCTCTCACCCGCCTCGGCGTTGCCAGCTGCACAGCGTCGCCGAAACGGGCCACGTTCCCGTTCGCCCGGGCGAGCCAGTAACCGCCCCCGTCGGGGGTAGCCGCGATGGCGACGATGGCCTGACCGGGCGTCTCGGCCCCCGCCGATCCGTGGTAGTTGGCGTCGCCGAAGTTGTGTACCCTGCCGGAGCTGCAGGCGATCCAGTACCCCTTGCCGTCGGGGGTGCCGACGATCCCGACGACGCGACCGGTGAAGGGCCGGGCAACCGAGCCGTAGCTCTCGGCGTCACCGAAGTGCAGCAGGCGGCCGCCGCCGGTGACGAGCCAGTACCCGCGGCCGTCCGGGGTCGTCGCAGCCGCCACGACCGGGTCCTGGCGCACTCTGCCACCGGCATCGCCCTCGAACTTGGCGTCCCCGAAGGCGTACACGCTGCCGTCGGCACCGATGAGCCAGTAACCCTTGCGATCGGGCGTGGGGACCAAGGCGATGATCGGGGCGACCAGGTGCTTTCCGTACGCAGAGCCGTAGTAGGCGGCTTTGCCAAGGGTCGCCACCTTGCCGTTGGCCTCCGCCAGGTCATAGGCGAGGGTGCTGGGGGGCGGCAGGGCAATCCCGGCGATCGAGGCGACCGGAGTCGTCACGTCGCTGAGCGAGCCGTGCGCGGTGGCGGTGCCGAGATCCAATACGGTGCCGTCCTGTTCGGCAAGCCAGGCGCCGGTGTCCTGCGGGGTGACGGTGAAGCTCACCATGGGCGAGGCGAGCTTGACCGGCGGGTTGAGCGTCAGGCGCGGGGCGTCGCCGAAAGAGAACACCTCCCCGTCTGCGGCGACCAGCCAGTAGCCGCCGCCGTCGGTCGTCGCCGCCATGGCGACGACTCGCTGGCCCTCAGGGCTCGCCCCCGCCGCGGCGAAGGGCTGAGCGTCACCGAAGTTGAAGACCGCCCCGGTGCTGGTGGCGATCCAGTACCCCTTGCCGTCGTTGGTGGCGACGATGGCGACGGCGTCCCCTTTGATCGCCGCAGTGACCTCGCCATAGCTCTTGGCGTCACCGAAGGCCATCACGTGGCCGACCGAGGTGACGAGCCAGTAGCCGCGGCCGTCGGGCGTCGCCGCCGCCGCCACGACGGGCCACTCGCGCACGGAGCCGCCGGCGTCGCCCTCGTATCGGGCGTCCCCGAACGGGTACACGCTGGCGTCGGCGCCAATCAGCCAGTAGCCCTTGCGATCAGGGCTGGGGACCAAGGCGACGATGGGAGCGACCAGGCGTGCCCCGTACACCGACCCGTAGTAGGCGGCCCCTCCCAGGGAAGCCACCTCTCCGTTGGTCTGGGCGAGGTCGTAAGCGAGAGTGCTCGCAGGTGGTATCGGCATCCAGGCGATCGAGGTGACGGGCGAGGTGCTCGTCACGCCCGTCGGCGAGCCGTGAGGAAGGGCGGTGCCGCGGCTCACGACGGCGCCGTCCTCCTCGGCGAGCCACGCTCCGGTGCTGTCCGGGGTGACGGCGAAGCCCGCCACGGGCGATGCGAGCTTGAGCGGCGGACCGGCTGCGAGCTGAGGCGCGTCGCCGAAGCTGTACACGGCGCCGTTCGCCGCGGCCAGCCAGTAGCCAGCACCGTCGGGCGTAGCCGCCATTGCGACGACGCTTTGATCGGTGGGACCCGCCCCGACGGGGCTGTAGGTCTCGGCGTCGCCGAAGTTGAAGACAGCTCCGGAGCTGCAGGCGATCCAGTAGCCCCGCCCGTCGGGGGTGGCAACGATCGCCACGACTCTGCCGGCGAACGGTGAGGACACCGAGCCGTAGTTCTTGGCGTCGCCGAAAGCCATGACCTGGCCGTTCGAGGTGACGAGCCAGTACCCGCCGGCGTCGGACGCCGCCGCCGCCACGACCGGGAGCGCTCGCACCGCCCCGCCGGCGCCACCCTCCTGCTTGGCGTCGCCGAAGGCGAACACGCTGCCGTCGGCGCCGATCAGCCAGTAGCCGGCCCGGTCAGGCGTGGGGAGCAAAGCGATGATCGGGGCGACGAGGGCTCTTCCGTACTCGGAGCCGTAGTAGGCGGCTCCCCCGAGCGGGGTCACCGTGCCGTTGGCCTCGGCAACGTCATAACCGACGGCCGTTGCTGTCACCGTCGTACCTGCCGCCGTGCCCGTGGCCGGCGTCGTCGTGGTCGTCGTGTTCGCGGCCGGGGTCGCGTCCGGGAGCGTCGAGGTCGAGACGGTCCTCACGGACGAGCCCACGGCCTGGCTGCCGAGCCGGGGCGTGGCGCCGGCTTGACCCGCGCCCAAGAGCGGGCCTGTGCTCAGCGCGCCCCCGAGCGCGATGACGACCGCCAAGACCGTCCCGAGACGGCCCGGCAGGCGAGCAGGAATACCGGGCCGAGAGCCCAAGCGCTTAGGGTGCACGATAGAGCACTTATCGTCACATTATCAGAACTCTTGACCCATGGCCAACTCTGAGCACAGGGTCAACAGGTCTCACACTATCCCCGCAAGAACTCGGCGATACGAAAGGCGAGGTCGGTCGACTGGCGGGCGTTGAGGCGCGGGTCGCAGGCGGTCGTGTAGCGCAACAGCAGCTGCTCTTCGACTATCCCACCGATCCCACCGAGGCATTCGGTGACGTCGTCACCTGTCAGCTCGATGTGCACTCCTCCCGGCCATGTCCCCTCTGACTTGTGAACGGCGAAGAAACCCTGGATCTCCCCCAGCACGTCGTCGAAACGGCGTGTCTTGTGGCCAGATTCGCTCACGAAGGTGTTGCCGTGCATCGGGTCGCAGACCCAGGCCACAGGGAAGCCCGCGGCGGAGACGGCGCGCACGAGCGGCGGGAGAGCGGTGCGGACCTTGTCGACACCCATGCGGGACACGAAGGTGAGCCGTCCGGGTGCCCGCCCGGGGTTGAGCCGCTCGCAGAGCGCCGTCGCCTCGTCGGGCGTCGCCGTCGGCCCGAGCTTGACCTCCACCGGGTTGCCTATCCCGGTCGCGAACTCGACGTGAGCTCCGTCTATCTCCCGTGTGCGCTCCCCGATCCAAACGAGGTGGGCGGAGCAGTCGTACCAGTCACCGGTGAGGGAGTCCTTGCGGGTGAGGGCTTCCTCGTAGTCGAGCAGCAGGGCCTCGTGGCTGGTGAACAGGTCGACCTGATGAATGGTCGAGTCGGCCGAGAGGTCGACACCGCAGGCGTGCATGAAGCGCAGCGCTCGGTCGATCTCCTCCGCGATGGCTTCGAATTGCCTGCCTTCGGCGCTCGTCGCGAGGAACTCGAGATTCCACGAGTGCACCTGGGACAGGTCGGCGAAGCCGCCCTTTGTGAACGCACGCAGCAAGTTGAGCGTCGAAGCCGACTGGTGGTAAGCGCGCAGCATGCGGGTTGGATCCGGCACCCGCCCGGACGCGGTCTTGACGTCGTCGTTGATGATGTGACCCCGGAACACGGGAAGCTCGATGTCGCCGACGCGCTCGGTCGTCGCGGAACGGGGCTTGGCGAACTGTCCGGCGATGCGGCCGACTTTCACGACCGGGACACCCGAGCCGTAGGTGAGGACGACCGCCATCTGCAAGATGACCTTCAGCTTGTCCCTTATGCCGTCGGCCGAGAAGTCCTCGAAGGACTCGGCGCAGTCGCCGGCTTGGAGCAGGAACGCTCTACCGGCCGCGACCTCGCCCAGGCTTCTCGTGAGACGACGCGCCTCGCCGGCGAACACGAGCGGCGGCAGCTTCGCGAGCTGGGCGAAGACCTCCTTGTAGGCGGCGAGATCGGGCCATGGAGGTTGCTGGGTAGCAGGGCGCGTGCGCCAGGAGGCCGGGTGCCAGGCCGGCTCGCGCTCTGGCTGGGGCGCCGGATCGGACGGGGGGGCGACTGCCGCGGCGGCCACCGGGGCGGCCGCGCCGAGGAGCTCCCGCCTCACCGGGTCCGATGTGGTGCTCACCCCACAAGCGTACGCGGGCTGGACGGTCTGATCCCGCGCCCCCGCTCCCGTCGGCGTGACCTGGCGCGATCTCGGCTGAGGCTCCAGTGCTCGCTACGCTTCGATGGTGCGCGTCCCCCGGCGACTTGGCATCCTCGGGGGGACATTCGACCCCGTCCACGTCGGCCACCTTGTCGCAGCTGTCAACGCCCGCCATGAGCTCAGCCTCGACCGGGTCCTTCTCGTTGTCGCCAACGAGCCGTGGCAGAAGGTGGCGAGCCGGCCCGTCACTCCCGCCGCCGACCGCTTGGCGCTCGTGGAGGCAGCTGTCGAAGGGGTCGAGGGGCTCGAGGCGAGCGGTATCGAGATCGCGCGGGGCGGCCCCTCTTACACGGCGGACACCGTGGCTGAGCTGGAAGCTCAGTGGCCGGGTACCGAGCTGAACCTGATCGTCGGCGCCGACGCCGCTGCAGAGCTCGGGGGCTGGGAGCGGCTCGAAGAGGTGCGCTCCAAGGTGGTCCTCGTGGTGGTCAACCGGCCTGGCACGACGATTGACGCCACCGGCCCGGCCAGCCCGCTCGAGGGCTGGGACGTTCGCATGGTCGAGGTTCCGGCCCTGGAGATATCGAGCACCGACCTGCGCGATCGGGTTGCGACCGGGCGGCCCCTAGACTTCCTAATTCCTATGCCAGCCATCCGCGTGATCCGCGAACACGGCCTGTATCCTGTGACCAGATGAGCCGCCACGGGATGCTTCGTTTCCCACCTCGAGAAGCGTCCGGCCATGTGCAGGCTTTTGGCGCGCAAGGTTTCTGCCGGCTTGACCAAAGGGTCTTCGGATCGCGTTGAGTCTCGATCGCGTGCTCGTCGCGGCCGGTGCCGCTTCGTCAAAGACCGTCGACCCGACGGTTGTGCTCGATGTCGGGGACCTGCTCGGGATCACCGATCACTTCGTGATCACAAGTGGGAGCAACGTGCGCCAGGTCCGCACGATCGCCGAAGAGGTCGAAAAGCGCGTCAAGGCGCAGGGCGGGGGTTCCCCCCGGTACGTCGAGGGCCTCGACGACGCCCGCTGGGTGCTGCTCGACTACGGTCAATTCGTCGTCCACGTGTTTCTCGACGAGGCGCGCCACTACTACAACCTCGAACGCCTCTGGGCCGACGCGCCGCGTGTGGAGCAATCCTGGCCCGAGGGCGAGCGTGTCGGGGTAGAGCTCTGAGCGATCGCCACGGGCAGGTGGGTTCTCGTCACCCCGGGGCCGGAGCCAACTGGTCGTAGTCGGCGCGGTTCACGCCGTAGTCAGTGGTCGCCTGGGAGCCGTTGCCGATCTCGGGGGGCACGGCGAGGCCGCCGTAGACGAAGAAGACTTCCTTGATCGTTGGCAGGGCCGTGACCGACCAGACGATCTGCGCGAAGTAAAGGGGCGCTTGATCCGGCAGGAGGTTCAGGTAGCTGGAGTCGAGCTGCACGGTCAGGTCACCGTTGCTCAGCCCTTGGACGACGAGGTTGGCTGTGGTCGGGATGGCGCTGCCGATCCCCTCGTCGAACTCCCTCGGTGTCGGTCCCCCCTCGAGAGCGTCGAGCACCCCTTGTGCTGTGGGCGGTGGCCGCAGGTACCGGTCGGCCTCTATGAGCTGGGTGCCGTCGGGGGCGATGAGGTAGATCGACTCCCGTATCGAACCGTGCACCACCGGGGTGGAGATGACGGTCGTGTTCGTCACGGTCAGGGCGGCCGGTATCTCTGAAGGCGGGATCGGCTGCGGCGAGCTGTCGACCGGTAGGCCACAGCCGGCCAGGGCCGTCATCGCAGCCACGAGGCATCCGAGTGCGAGAACCCGGCGGGCCTTCACGCCGCCTCCTGCTCGAGGGCCGGGAGCTCGACGATAAAACGCGCCCCTCCCCCGGGGCGGTCCTCGACCCACACCCGCCCGCCGTGCTGGCGCACGTGCTGTGCCACGATCGCCAGGCCGAGGCCGGTGCCGTCGCCGAGTCCCCGGCGCCGCCCTGTCGAGCCGCGCGAGAAGCGCTCGAAGATCCGGTCCCGCTCCTCGGGCGCGATCCCAGGCCCGGCGTCCTCGACGACGAAACGCACCGATGAGCCGTGATCCTCGACGGCCAGCAGCGTCGCACCACCGGCGTAGCGCTGCGCGTTCTCGAACAGGTTGGCGAAGATCCGCTCGAAGCGACGCTTGTCCACCGATATGTGCTGCGAGGCCAAGCCCGGGGCGAACTGGATCGGCACGTCGGTGCCCGTCGCCTGGACGGTGTGCTCTACGAGCGGGCCGATGGCCACCTCGTCGCGGGAGAGGTCGCCCGCTGCCGCGTCGAAACGGGAGATCTCCAGAAGCTCGCCGACGAGCCGCCTGAACCTGCGCACCTCGTCCCCGAGGAGATCGAGCGCTTGGAGGGCCTTCGGCGGCAGCTCGTCGCGCCTGGCCTCGAGGACCGAGAGCGAGTTGGCGAGCGTCGTGAGAGGTGAGCGGAGCTCGTGGTTGACGTCGGAGGCGAAACGAGCCTCGCGTTCGATGCGTTCTTGAAGCTGGTCCACCATGTGATTGAAGGCGGCGGCGAGTGCCGCCAGGTCGGCGAAGTGGGTGCTCTCCAGACGAGTGTTCAGGTTCCCTCCCGCAATCGCAAGCGCGGCGCGGGTGGTCTCGCGCAACGGTCGTAGCGCACGGGCGGCCGCCCAACGGCCCAGGATCGCACCTGCAACCGTCGTTATCAGCGCCGCGATCGTGAGCGCCGCGAGAAGGGTGTGCAGCGTCCGGGTCAGATCTGCCAAGCCGAAGATCTCGAAGTAGGCGGTGGTCCCGCTGCTGCCGCCGTTGGCGGGGGGGATTGGCACGCCGACGACGAGCTCAGAGGTCCCGTGGAACTCGATGAGCTGTTGAGAGGGGGAGTTGCCCAGCACTCTTGCCGTCAGCGCTGTCGGCAACTGATGAGGCGACAGCGTCGGGGCCGACGGATACCAGAAACCGGCGCTGTAGACCAGGGAGCCGGTGTTCGGGCCGGCGTCGAGATTTTGGACCACCTGGGGGATGTACGCGTTCGCATGCAGCTCGCCTCGCAGCAGGACGGCGTTGGCCAAGGCCTGGTGTCGCATCGAGGAGAGCTGCTGGTTGACTATCGAGTTGCGCACTGTGACATAGCCGATTCCCGCCAGGGCGCCCGAAAGGGCGAGTGCTCCGAGCGCGAACGCCGTCGTGACTCTGGCCCGTAGCCCGAGGCGGCGCCTTGGCGGGTGCGCCGTCGGAGGCGGATCAGTCGGAGGGGCGAGGGGTTGCGCAGAGACTGGATCGATCGAAGCCGGATCTATCGGCACACCGGCAGCCTCCACTGCTACGGAGCGAGCTTGTATCCGAGCCCGCGCACCGTGAGCACATGGCGCGGCTCACTCGGTTCCGTCTCGATCTTAGTGCGCAACCTGCGAACATGGACATCTACGAGGCGTCCATCTCCGAAGTAGTCATAGCTCCAGACCCGTTCGAGCAGCTGCTCGCGCGACAGGACCTTGCCGGCGTTGGCGGCCAGCTCGCAAAGCAGCAGGAACTCCGTTCGTGTCAGGTGGACCTCTTCGCCACTGCGGCGGACGACGCCCGCCTCCGGGAGGATCTCGAGGTCTCCGAACTCGAGCTGCACGAGGGCCGGTTCGTTGGTGCGGGCCCTGCGCAGCAGCGCTCGGATTCGGGCGGCGAGCTCCTTCGGTTCGAACGGCTTGGTGACGTAGTCGTCGGCTCCCGCCTCCAGGCCCGCCACCACGTCGTGGGTGTCGGTCCGGGCCGTCACCATGATGATCGGCACCGCGCTCGTCTTGCGAAGCTCACGACAGCATTCGAAGCCGTCCATTCCCGGCAGCATTATGTCGACCACGAGCAAATCGAAGGGGTTCGACACAAGGGCGCGGGTCTGGAGCTCCAGCGCCTCCTCACCAGTGCCGGCCTCCTCGACCTCGTAACCCTCGTCTTCGAGCGAAAGACGCATCGAGGTGCGGATTCGTTCGTCGTCTTCCACGAGCAACACTCTGTGGGCCATGGCATCCATTGTCGCTCAACTTGGACGCCTCCGGCTACCGGATAAATACGGGAGACGCAACAGCACGATCAGCGCGCCACTCGCGGTACCGTGGAGCGGTGGGCTTTGAGCTCGAAGGATTCCTCCGTTCGCTCGCGTCGGACGCGCTGGCGACTCGCCAGGCGTACCGAAGCGATGTCGAGGCGTTCGTCGCGTGGGCTGGTCGGGCCGGGGTGTCAGAGCCGGAGAAGGTCGACCGCCTCATGCTGCGGCGCTATTTGGCCTATTTGGCGACACGACGGTATTCCCGTCGGACCATCGCCCGCAAGGCCGCGGCCCTCCGGTGCTACTTCGCCTGGCTGCGACGCCACGAGCTGATCGCGCTCGACCCGTCCCGGCGTCTTTCTGCCCCGAGCGGAGAGGCCCGCTTGCCGCGGGTGCTGGCGCCGGCGGAGCTGGAGGCCCTGCTCGAGCCAGCGACCCTTGGTGCCCATGGCGGTCCGCCCGTTGCGGTCACCGCACGGGACGACGCCCTGCTCGAGCTTCTTTACGGCAGTGGGCTGCGAGTCGCAGAGCTCTGCGGGCTCGGGCTGAGCGATGTCGATCTCAAGAGCCGCTCGGTCACGGTCTGGGGCAAGGGGGACAAGCAGCGCAGAGTGCCTATGAGCTGCGCCGCCGTCGAGGCCGTGGCCCGTTACGTCGCCTCCGGGCGGCGTGGGCTCGTCAAGGCTTCGAGCCCCACGGGCTCGCTGTTCCTCAACCGGCGCGGCCGGCAAATGACTCCTCGAGACGTGCGCCGCGTCCTCGACCGGCGCTCCCCGGTGCCTACACACCCCCACGCGCTCCGTCACACCTATGCGACACACCTCCTCGACGGTGGCGCGGATCTGCGCGTGGTCCAGGAGCTCCTCGGTCATGCGAGCCTGCGTACGACGGAGATATACACCCATGTGTCCACCGAGCGGCTTGTCAGCGCCTATCGCAGCGCCCATCCGAGAGCGTGATGAGCCAGACGGGGACCGACCGGCTCCAGTCCGTCGAGGAACTGTGGGCAGATTTCAAGGCGACCGCGGATCAATCCGCCCGCGATCGCCTGATCCTTCACTACTCGCCGCTCGTGAAGTACGTCGCCGGACGCGTTGCCGCTGCCATGCCCAGCCACGTCGACTACGCCGACCTGGTGAGCTACGGCATCCTCGGGTTGATCGACGCAATCGAGAAGTTCGATCCTTCTCGGGCGATCAAATTCGAGACGTACGGAGTGCCCCGGGTCCGCGGGGCCATACTCGACGAGCTCCGGTCCATCGACTGGGTGCCGCGGTCTGTTCGCGCAAAAGCGCGTGCCGTCGACGCGGCCTTCTCCAAGCTCGAGGGCACGCTCGGACGTTCGCCGACGGACCGGGAGCTCGCCGACGAGCTGGAAATGACCACTGACGATCTCGACGACATCTTGCGCCAGACCTCGCGAGCCGGGCTCTTGCAGCTCGACGACGTGCTGTTCCGACAGGGCGGCAGCGGGGGCCAGACGCTGGGCGACACGCTCCAGGACCAAGGTGACGCTCCAGGTGCCACGATCGAGCTCGAGGAGACCCGGCGCCAGCTCGCGAAGGCGATCCAGCGTCTGGACGATCGTGAGCGCAAGGTGCTCACCCTTTACTACTATGAAGGCCTGAACCTTGCCGAGATCGGTGAGATCCTCGGAGTGACCGAGAGCCGTGCCTGTCAGATTCATACCAAGGCCGTGCTCCACCTGAGGCAACGCTTGCGCGACGAGCTGGCCTGAGTTGTCTCCGCGGGAGGATGGCCGCGTCCTGAGTGGCGCCCGCCCCCGACTCGCCGTCGAGCCCTAGGTCGTAGCGAGCGCTCATGTCCAGCCGTTCGGGCTCGGTAGGTCAGCAGCACCTGCCGGGCGAGGTGCGGCGCTCTGAACTGGTGTCCGCTGCGATTCGGGTAATGCGCCGCCAGGGACTCTTGGAGACCACCACTCGTGATGTCGCCGCGGAGGCAGGGGTGAGCCCGGGGCTCGTCCACCACTACTTCAAGTCTCAAGACGACCTCGTCGCCGAGGCTTTTGCCGAGGTCGCCAATGAGGACCTGAACCGTGTCAGCGCTGCAGTCCGGGCGTGCTCTGGAGCGGTCGACCGCCTGATGACGATCGTCGACGCCTTCACACCGCCCGACGCCGAGTGGCCTTTCCTGCTCTGGATTGACGCCTGGGCCGCGGCCGCTCGCCACGAGTCTGTCCGCGTCCGCTCCCGGTCCGTGAACCTGCGCTGGGTGAAGCTGTTCGAGGAGACCTTTCGCGACGGCGTGCGCGCCGGCACCTTCCATTGCCCCGAACCCCGTGCCGCCGCCTGGCGGATGTTGGCCCTGCTCGACGGACTTGCCATCCAGGTCGTCACCCGTCAGAGCGGCATCAGCCGGGCGACGGTGGCCGCCTGGGTGCACGAGGCGGCACGCAGAGAGGCGGGGCTGGGGGATCCGGGGCTGGGGGATCCTTAGTGCCAGACCACCCGGTGGGAGCTCCGCCAGCTAGCCCGACAGAGAAGTGGTCGCCGCCCGGGCGCTTCTCCCGGGCGGCACCGGACGAGATTAGGCACGACCCGAAGGAGGTTGTCCCGAGATCGATGGACAAAGTCCGGAACCAGCAGCGCCGCAAACGGATCCTGGAGGCCACCGTCCGGATAATCGGACGTGAGGGCCCGGGATCGGTGACCCACCGTGCAGTGGCCGCAGAGGCTGACGTGCCGCTCGCGGCGACGACCTACTACTTCGCTTCCAAAGAGGTGCTCTTCAACGAAGCGCTCACCATGTCCGTGCAGACGGACCTGGCCGAGCTGGAAGTCCTCGCCCGTGCGATGTCGAAGTCGCCTGCATCAGTTGAGGCCTTCGCGCAGGCACTCGCTGGTTTTCTCGCCGGCCAGCTCCGCCGCAGGCGAACAACCGTCGTCGCGCAGTACGAGCTGGCGCTCGAGGCGGCACGCCATTCTTCGTTGCGACCGGCGGCTCGCGCTGCGACCGAGGCGTACGTCCGGCTCTGTCAGGTGATGCTGGAGAGGATCGGCTCGCTCGACCCGGCCGCGGACGCACCTTTGCTGGTCGCCGTCATGGACGGGCTCCTTCTCGACCAGCTCTCCGGGTCCAGATCTCCCTTCGACGTGCGAGAGCTCGCTTGCCAGCTGCGCAGGTTCATTGCGGGCCAGCTGCAGGCGCCGGCCCGGTCCGACTAGCAGGGATCCGTCGTCGCGTCCCTGGTCGCGCGCTGGCCGCGGAAGTTGACAATCCGGTACATTTGTACCCGCATGGCTCTGCGGTAGAGGTCCGGGCCCCTCTGATTGCGGTGGGCGGACCTGGCTGAACGGTCGGTCCGCTCTCGGGCGGGTCCAGCACGGAAGGGGTGACGTGTGCCTACGCGGCTCGAACGCCCTGAGCCCGATGCTTATCGCGTGCGCCGCGTTCATCACGTCGGCATAACGGTGGCAAGACTCGACAGGTCGCTCGCGTTCTATCGCGACCTGCTCGGCATGACCGTCCTCGGGCTCAGCGACGATGAGGACGTCGGTGCGATAGTGGGCATAACGGGAGCCCGCGTGCGCGCCGCCGACCTCGACGCAGGCGATGGCCAGGTCCTTGAACTGCTCGAGTACGACTCCGACAACGCGAAGTCCTACAGCCACGGCCCGGACACCGTCGGGAGCTGCCATCTCTCGCTCCAGGTGGGCGATTTGTCCTCGGTGCTCTCCCGCCTGGCGAGCGCCGGTTTCATGCCGATGGGGGAGGTCGTAGCCCTGTCGGACGGAGGGGTGTGGGAGGGCTGCAAGGTCGTCTATCTCCGCGACCCGGACAACGTAATCATTGAGCTGATCGAGAGGGGCCCAGATGGCTGAGCACAATGCGGTGACCGAGTCCGGCCCGGGTCAAGGCTCCCGCATCGACGACTGCTTGTCGGTGCGTGGGGACCATTTGTGGATCGAGGGCTGCGACGCGGTCGAGCTGGCTGGGCGCTTTGGCACGCCCCTCTATGTCGTCTCGGAGAACCAGCTCCGCAGGAACGCCCATCGCCTTGTCCAAGCCTTTTCCGACCATTGGCCCGGTCCGGTGAACGTGCTGCCCTCGATCAAGGCCAACAACGTGCTCGCGCTGAGACGGATCCTCTCCAGCGAGGGGCTCGGCTGCGACACCTTCGGTCGTTCGGAGCTGTGGGCCGCTCTCGCCTGCGGCGTCTCGCCGGCACTCATATCGGTAAATGGCACCGGCAAGTCGGCGGCGTTGGTAGAGGAGGCAGTCGCGGCGGGTTGTCGGATCACGCTCGACTCGCCTCGAGAGTTGGACCTCGCCATAGCGGCCGCGCGACAGCTCGGGCGGCGGGTGCAGGTGCGGGTCCGGGTCCGGCCGGACCTTTCCGCCTTGGAAGAAGTCGCCTCCGACTTCAGCTTGGACGCCGAGTCGATCACCGAGGTCCTGCGCCGGTACAAGGCTGGCATCCCGATGAACGAGCTGCTACCGCTCGGCGAGCGCGCACTCCAAGCCGACGAGGTCGACCTCGTCGGCGTGCATGCCCACTTCGCCCGGAACAGCCGCAGGCTTGACGTTTGGGCGGCCCTGATGCAGGCGTTCGGTGACGCGGTCGGCCGCCTGTCGTCGGCATGGGGAGGCTGGCAGCCGCGCCAGCTTGACATCGGGGGCGGCATCCCGACCGGGCGGGACCCGACCGGTCGGGCGATCCCGCGTCTCGCAAGCGAGAGGGGCCCCGCACCCTCGGTGGAACGCTATGCCGAGTTGATCTGTGCGAGCCTTTGCGAGTCGCTCGACAGAAACGGTCTGTCGACCTCAGACAAGACGCTCGAGATCGAGCCCGGCCGCGCCTGCTACGCCGACATCGGCGTGCACCTGAGCCGTGTCGTCAACCTGAAGACCGAGACTGAGCCGCAGCTGCTTCGTTTCGTCGAGCTCGACACCTCGGAGGTTTTCCTGATGGACCTGCACTTCGAGCACAACCGCTGGGTTCACGTGGTGGCAAGCCGGGCGTCCGACCCGCCCATCGGAGTGGCCGACCTCGTCGGCGCCAGTTGCGGGTTCGACACGATCACTCCAGATGCCGTGTTGCCAGAGGTCGTGCCGGGCGACATCGTCGCCTTTCTCGACACGGGGGCGTATCAAGAAGTGTGCGCGAGCAACTTCAACGGCATGCCGCGGCCGGCCACCGTCCTCGTCCGCGACAGCGAGGCCATGGTCGTGCGCCGAGGAGAGACCCTCGAGGACATCTTCAGCCGGGACCTCGAGGTCGCATAGGGCGACCCGGGCCGATCGGAAGCGACATCGGGCGCAGTCGTGCAAGCCGGGACCGGGCAGGACGCTCCGGGATCGGTGCCACCCGGGACCGGGCAGGACACGCTGCGATGGAAAGGCCAGCCGGGCCCTCGGACGCGAAGGCGCCATCCAGTTGGCTTCGCTCGCCGGTGGGGCTCTGGTTCTGACCGGCTCGGGACCTTAGACCCTAGGCAGCGTCAGAGGCGGTGCATAACCTGGACACATGTCCAAGTGTATGGGACCTGTCGTCTCGTGCCAGGCCGACAGTCCCCCTCGAAGCGCATTAGCGCGAGGAGGTCATGGCCGCCATGCCTAGCCAGCGTCAGGCCGAGCACTTCATCGACACACAGCAGCTGACTCCCGATCTGCTGAGGCGGCAGATGGACCTCATCGCGTTGCTGAAGCAGGCCGACAGTCATCGCGCGTGCCCGGGGCTGCTTCGGGACGCCTCCCTCGGCATGATCTTCGAGGAACCTTCGACGCGCACGCGGGTGTCGTTCGAGGTTGCCATGACAAAGCTCGGCGGTCACGCCCTCTACCTGAAGCCGGGAGAGATCCACCTCGGGCAGAAAGAGAGCATCAAGGACACTGCCAAGGTGCTCTCACGCATGGTCGACGCCATCGAGATCCGCGCCCTCAAGCACGAGACCGTCACATCGTTCGCCGCCTACGCGACCGTGCCCGTGATAAACGGGCTGACCGACTACAACCATCCGACCCAGGCCCTCTGCGACGTGTTCACGATGAGCGAATACAAGCTCCCCGAGAAGACGTGGCCCGACCTCACCATCGTGTTCGTCGGTGATGCCACCAACGTCTGCACCTCGACAGCGCTGATAGTGACCATGCTCGGCGGCACTTTCATCCACGCCCGCCCGGAGCAGTACAGCATCGAGGCCCAGTGGCCGGCTGTCGTCGACGAGCTCGCCAACAACATCAGGCGCTTCGGGGGGCGCTACTTCGAGACCGATGCGGTCGAGGACGCCGTCAAGGACGCGGATTTCGTCTACACAGACCTCTGGTGGTGGTTCGGCCAGGAGGACGAGATCCCCGACCGTGTCAAGGCTTTCAAGCCCCGCTACCAGGTCACTTCCGAGTTGCTCGCCCGGGCACCCGAGCACGTTCGCTTCATGCACTGCCTGCCGGCTTCTCGTGGGGTCGAGGTCACCGACGAGGTGATGGACGGGCCCAAGTCGATCATCTACCCGCAGAGCGAGAACCGGCTCCACACCGAGAAGGGCCTTCTCACCTGGTACGTCTACCCGCGTCTCGTCCAGCCCGTTCCTGCGACAAAAGCGTTCCACGAAGAGCGGATCCAGGCCTTTCTCGACGACCTGCCCGACCAGAGTGACCCCCCGGGTCCGGTAAATTGAGGAGATAACAAGATGACGAGCATGGACGTCCGGCCATCGGTGCCGCGGGCTCCGGCAAAGCGCGGTGCCCTGCGTCGCTTCGACATGATCCTCTTCAGCGTGACCGCGATCCTGTGTCTCTCGCAGGTGCCGATCACAGCCGGCCTCGGGCAGTCGGTCATCTTCTGGACGATCCTGGTGATCTTCCTCTTCTTCCTGCCCTACGGCCTCATAACGGCCGAGCTCGGGTCCACCTACCCCGACGCCGGTGGCATCTACTCATGGGTGTCACGAGCCTTCGGCGGCTTCTGGGGGACCCAAGTGTCGTGGTGGTACTGGGTCAACGTCGGCATCTGGTTGCCATCGGTCTACCTGATGTTCTCGACCCTCATGGGTCAGCTGTTCGGCTGGAACAGCGGCTACTGGCCGAGCGTCATCATCGCCATCGCTCTCATCTGGATCAACTTCGCCGTCAATGTCGTCAAGCTCGACACAAGCAAGTGGGTGGCGAACGCGGCGGCCATCATCACCGTGACCGTGATGGTCGTGCTCGCCATCTCCGGAGCCGTGTTCGCGGCCCGTCACGGGTCGGCCAACGTCTGGTCGAACCACACCGTCATGCCGAGCTGGGCGACGATCGGATTCCTCGGGGTGGTCGTCTACAACTTCCTCGGCTTCGAGCTCATGAGCAGCGCGAGTGAGGAGATGCGCGACCCCAAACGTGACGTGCCGCGCTCGATCCTGACCGCCGGCCTGCTCATCGGGGTCATGTACCTGGTCTCGGTGGTCGGCATGCTGCTGCTTCGACCGCTGGTCTCGATCACCTCCACCACCGGCTTGTACGACGCCCTCAAGACCGGGCTTGGTTCAGCGGGCCTCGGCCACGCGGTCGCGTTCGTGCTCGGGCTCGCTGCCCTGTACTGCTTTTTCGCTTTGTTGATCCCCTGGACGATCGGTGCCAACCGCGCGGCTGCGGAAGCCGCTCAGCGCGGCGACCTGCCCCATGTCTTCGGCCGGACGAACCAACGCTTCGGGACCCCGGTCGGTGCCGCCGCGCTGACCTCGCTGGTCGGCACCGCCTTCACGCTCGCTTCCGGCATCATCGTGGCCACCGTGGGCCAGAATTCCGGGGTCGAGACGCTGTTCTGGAACCTGTTCGCGTTCAGTTCCGTGGTCTTCCTGTTCTGCTACCTGGTCATGACGGCCGCGTTCTTCAAGTTGCGCCGGAAGGATCCTGACGCGCCCCGGCCGTACAAGGTGCCTGGAGGCAAGCTCGGGGCCGCGGTCGTGACGATCATGTGCCTCGGCTTCGTCGCTGCCGGCATCTTGTTCTTCGTCTGGAGCAACCCGACCGGGCCGGCAAATTGGACCTTCATCGGCCAGATGGCGATTGGCCTTGCCATCGTGGGGGTCATGGGAGTCGTCTTCGACCACTTCGCCACCCACCGTCCCGACCCAGCGACCCTCTCTCACCCTGAGGCCGGAGCAGACGTCGAGCTCACCGGGCTCGTGCCCGACAACCCGGATGAGCTGCTCGACCGCCAACTGCACGAAGAGGGATCTCGCTGAGGGGACAGCCGGCCGGGCACGCTACACCGGGACGGTTCTGGGCCCTGGCGCTGCTCCCGGCGGCCGCAGGTGAAGCCGCGCTGCTGAACCGCTACGATGGCAGCGAGGCCCGTCCGGGTCTCTTTCAACGTACGTCCTGGCATGCCCGCGGTCGTCCTTAGGGACGCGGTGCCGGGATTGGCTTAACCGTCGGGAGGGAGAATCGCGTGGCTGTAGTCACGATGAAGCAACTGCTCGAGGCCGGAGTCCATTTCGGCCACCAGACTCGCCGTTGGAACCCGAAGATGAAGCGGTTCATCTTCGGAGAGCGCAACGGCATCTACATCATCGATCTCAACCAGACCTTGGAGCGCGTCGACACTGCGTACTCCTTCGTGCGGGATCTCGTCGCCGGGGGTGGGGTGATCCTCTTCGTCGGGACGAAAAAGCAGACGCAGGACCCGGTGGCGGAGTTCGCCACCGCCTGTGGCATGCCTTATGTCAACCAACGCTGGCTCGGAGGCATGCTGACCAACTTTCAGACTGTCGCGGGCCGTGTTCGCAAGCTCGTCGAGTTAGAGGCGGCGCGGGCCGCCGGCGACTTTGCAGCGATGCCCAAGAAGGAGGCGCTCTCTCACGAGCGCGAGCTCGAGAAGCTCGATCGGAACCTCGGCGGCCTGCGCCGGCTGGAACGTCCGCCAGACGCGATCTTCGTGATCGACACCAAGAAAGAGCACATCGCAGTCACCGAGGCGAACAAACTTCACCTGCCGGTCGTCGCCGTGGTCGACACCAACTGTGATCCTGACGTCATCGACTACGTGATTCCTGGGAACGACGATGCCATTCGTGCCGGCCGGCTCATGTGCCGGGTCATTGCTGACGCCGTGGCCGAGGGACGCTACATCGCGTCGCGCCGGGCGGCGGATGCTGTCAGCAGGGCTCGTCGCGCGAGCCAGGAGGCCACCGCACAGCCACCGGCACCTGCCAGGACCGAACCGGCAGTGGCGACTGCCAGGACCGAACCGGCCGTGGAGACTGCCATGACCGAACCGGCCGTGGCGACTGCCCAGATGGCTGAGGCCCCGATCGCCGAGCTCGCCGCTGAGCGAGTCGAGCCCGAGGCTCCTGCTGCCGAGGCGGCTGAGGCTCGCGCTAGCGAGGTGGCTGAGCGAGTCGAGCCCGAGGCTCCTGCTGCCGAGGCGGCTGAGGCTCGCGCTAGCGAG
>Ga0187872_10000380_pt1 | contig 53446 bp, 51 predicted proteins | sample June2016WEW_16_4_FD_132973 | JGI IMG/M metagenome (GOLD analysis project Ga0187872, IMG submission 132973) | Peatland microbial communities from SPRUCE experiment site at the Marcell Experimental Forest, Minnesota, USA - June2016WEW_16_40 | ecosystem: Environmental > Terrestrial > Soil >...
AAGTTGTGCAGGGCCCGCGCCACCAGATCCTTGCCGGTTCCGGTAGGCCCGGTGATGAGAGCGGAGCGATAATGCGGCGCTACGCGGCGGATGCGGGCGAACAGATCCCACATCAGCGGGCTGTGCCCGATCATGCCTTCAAAGCGCGAAGTTTCCAGCAACTCGCTGTCTAGCGCCATGGCGCGCTGTCTCTGGCGAGCATCGGCCAGTAGCTTTTCCACGCGGCTTCGGAGGGCGGGAATCGAGATCGGTTTATTCAGATAATCGCTGGCGCCCTTTTGGATAGCCTCCACCGCCGTTTCCGTGGCGTAGTGCGCCGTCATCAGGATTACATCAATGGAGGGATCAAAGTCGACGATGCGTTCCAAAACTTCCAGGCCGTTCAGCTTCGGCATCACCAAATCCAGCAAAACAATTTGCGGATGTTCCTGGAAAATTAGGTCCAGACCTTCTTCCGGGTCTGCGGACGTAAAGATAGTAAGGCCTTCCTGCTGCAAAGCCTCGCGCAACAGCTCAAGGCTCGTCGGCGTGTCATCAATCGCCACCAACTTGATCGAAGGAAGCATAAGGGCTTGGATAACACCATGTTAGCTGAGAAGCTCCACGTGTGTAAATGCCGCGGAAAGGGCAATCCAAAGTTGAAAGCTTGCGTGAAATCCCACAGCTCATTTGGGCTATCCGGCGCTACTCCGGCAGAATTGTGGGGCTGAACCCTTCGCACGTGCGGCATTGCGATTGCTCCTCTCTTTACCTGAGGACGACGCCATGCGAACTTCGACAGAGCTGCTTCCAACCATCGAACCAGATCGGGCGTGTATGCGGGGCAGTTCGCGAGAGAAGTGGTTTGCGCCGATTGCGCTGGTGCTGGTGACTATGGCCGCGGTAGCCCTGCTCTACCCGCGGTAAAGGAGACGCGCTATGAACGGGAAAGTGCTTGGTAGCTTGACGATCTTGGGAGCCTTGCTGGTTTCGGTTGCGGTGGCAGCTGAAGACGGAAAGCAAACGCGGCCGGCAGCGGACCAGCAGCCGCTTATCGTCTCCATTCGAGGCGACAACCTCTACAAAACCTATTGCGCGTCGTGTCACGGCGACGACGCGAAAGGCAATGGACCCATGGCGGCGTGGCTCAAAGTATCGCCTCCTGATTTGACCCGGATCGCTGCCCGCAACGGTGGCGCGTTCCCACGGGCGCGGGTGGATCGCATCATTGCAGGCGAAGAAGCGCTTCCTAGCGGCCATGGTACGCGGGCGATGCCTATTTGGGGCCCGGTGTTTTCTCAAGTGACGCGGGATCAGGATCTCGGACGTGTGCGAATCGACAACCTGGCGCGCTATCTACGAGACATCCAGGCCCGCTAGCCGCGCCTCGCACTTAAGCCACGAGCATTGCGAGGCGCGTAAGGATTGGACCGATCACACCTTGCGGACCACGCGAGGCCTGCTCAGGGTGACAGGTCTCAGTGTTGAGTCCGCTCGACGGTTGGTGCCTTGGGAAGAGGGATAGGATATTCCCGAGGCGCCTTCCGGCGAAACAGAGGGACATGTCCGACGTCCCCGTCTTGTTACTTGGAGGCGTGAACAGGTCTGCCGCGAATGGCCTTGTAGGTATTCTCAACATCTCCGTAGGAAATGTTTTCACGCAGCAGTTGATCTCGCGCATGGAGCACAATGTCGTCGATGGAGAGAACTCCAATCAGAGAGCCGTCCCGATCCACTACCGGAAGCCGCCGGACCCTGGCGTCGCGAAGCGTTTTCAGAGCGCAATGAACATCGTCCCCTTCCATGCACGTGAAGAGCTTGCGGGGCATCACGTCCCAGACGCGCACGTCGGATGGCTTACGATTGCGGGTGCCCAGCGCGATGCAAATATCGCGGTCCGTAACGACGCCGATCACGTTGCCTCCGTCTCCCACCACCGGAAGAAAGCCGCAATTGTTCTTCTGCATCAGGAAGGACGCTTCCTCCAGCGTCGACTCCGGTCCACAGAAACTCGCCTTCTTGGTCATGACCTCACGAACTTTCATGCGAAGCCTCCTTGGTCGAATTACAATGAAGCGTGCAATTCGCTCGCCGCACTGGATGCGGCTTTTCGTATGGAATTAAGGCATAGTGGCGGATTTCGCGCAACGCGCTATGAGTGAAGCGCCGCAGCTCCAGCGTGAAACCCTTGAGCGCTACCTACGTTCCGTCTTGGGAAGCGACGCTCACATATTGGATCTGCGCCGCCTGGGCGAACCGGAGGAAGGCAAAGGCTTTGGATACGGCGTCCCAGTCCGTGTCGACTATGAATTGGCAAACGGTGTTCGCGAGAGCGCCGTCCTTCATACCATGGGGCCCGGATCGTTTGGCCACGAACATATGTCGGACCGCGCTCGCGTCCTGTTGTGGTCGCACCAAGCTTTCAATCGCCTGCCGCGTCACGTGCGATCGTGGGACGTGGGTGGCTTCCAGGCCGGCGGCGGCATCATCTCGTTGGGCAGCGTCGAAGAATTTTGTCTCCTTACCGAATATGCCGAGGGCCAGCCCTACGCCTTGGATCTGGAAAGGCTCCGCGAACACGGCTGGCTCACCGATCTGGACCGTGCCCGCGCCGATGCGCTGTGCGATTACCTGGTGGAGATTCACGCTGAGCGCGGCGTCGATTCTGGCAACGATCCGCGACTGTACATCCGCCGCAATCGTGAGCTGGTGGGCGATGGCGAATGCATCATGGGTTTAGCGGATTCTTATCCTGAGCACCCGTTGTTCACGCCGCTGGTTCTCCAGCAGATCGAACATCGCGCCGTCGATTGGCGCTGGCGCCTCAAGAATCGCACGCACCGTTTGAGAAGAGTCCACGGAGATTTTCATCCCTGGAATATTTTGTTTGCGTCTGGCCCCGGTTTGAATGGCGATTTCCGCGTACTGGATCGCTCCCGCGGCGAGTACGGCGATCCGGCCGACGACGTGACGTGCATCACTTTGAATTATGTTTTCTTCTCGCTGCAGCGCAGCGGAACCTTGGAAGGCGCGTTGGAGAGCCTGTTTTTGAGGTTCTGGGATCGCTATCTGGAAAAGACCGGTGACCGCGAGATTCTGGAGGTGGCTGCCCCCTTCTTTGTATTCCGGGCCTTAGTGCTCGCCAGTCCGCTGTGGTACCCCTCGCTTGCGGACGACGTTCGCCAGAAGCTGCTCGCCTTTATCTTGAATGTATTCGAACAAGACACCTTCGACCCGCGCCAGGTCAACGCCTACTGTGGATCATAAGCGCGCAGCGTTCGCCATCTGGATCACCGGTCTTCCATCTTCCGGAAAGTCGACTATCACGGCCGCACTGAAGGCTCAACTGGCCGCCAAAGGCGTCGATGTGGCGGTGCTGGAGTCCGATGTCCTGCGGAAGGCTTTCGCCAGCGATCACGACTATAAAGCCGAGGGGCGTGAAACCTTCTATAAGCAGCTCGCCTACGTTGGCGCGCTTCTCATCGAGCACGGCGTGCCGGTGATCTTCGACGCGACGGCCAATCGCCGTGCCTACCGCGATCGGGCGCGGCACGAGATCACCCGATTCGTCGAAATCTACGTAGATGTGCCCCTGGCCACTTGCATGGCGCGGGATCCAAAGGGTATTTATCGCAGCGGCGCCACGGGCGACGCCACTAACGTCCCGGGACTGCAGGATCCTTACGAGCCGCCGGAGGCGCCGGATGTCACAGTCCACGGCGAAGACCCCGAGGCGGACGCCCGCCAAATCGTCGAAAAACTGCAGGAAAAGGGCTACGTAGAATAGGCTCGCGTTTGGTCGCCCGCGTGCACTGTTCTTGTGTGGAGCGGACCGCGCACGCCGAGGGAAAAAGCAATCGCGGACCGCTGCGCGATGTAACTACGGAGGCCTGTATGTTCCAAGACAAATCAGTGCGGGAAGACGTAATCCGCGAATTGGATTGGGAACCGGTGGTCCGTTCCACGGAAATCGGCGTGGGCGTCAAGGATGGCATCGTAACTCTGAGCGGCGTGGTGGATAGTCATGCGGCCAAACGTGCCGTGGAGCGGGCGGCCGGACGGGTACGGGGGGTGCGAGCGCTGAGCAGCCAACTGGAAGTGAAGCCGGTGGGGCCAGCCGAACGTACCGATGCCGATATTGCCTGGGCAGCTGCCAACGCGCTGGCCTGGAATGCTCTGGTTCCGCAAGAATGCATTACGGTGAGTGTTACCCGAGGCTGGATCGTGCTGGAAGGTTCGGTCGAACGAAGATTCCAGAAGATGGCTGCCGAAGACGCAGTAGCTGATCTGGCGGGCGTGGTGGGCGTGACGAATCTGATCGCCTTGCGGCCCGCGATTCCTGCGCAAGAGTTAAAAGAAGAGATCGAAACCGCGCTGGAGCGTTGTGCGGACCTGAATGCGCACAGAATCGTCGTCGAAGTGGACAACGATTGCGTCCGGCTGTGGGGCTGCGTCGGATCGCTGGCCCAGCGCGAAGCGGCCGAACGGGCGGCGTGGTCGGCCCCAGGCCTACGCGATCTCTCCAACCATCTCACCATCGAGTCTCACGTTGAGAGTCATGTGTGAACCTGGTGCTCATCTCCGCCGTTCTGGTGGCTGCCGCGTGGGCAGCTCCGCCCAATCGGCAATTGCAGGAATTGGTGGATTCAGGTGCGCTTTCTGATTTGCGCTGGCCCAACTTTACGCGCGTCCAGGCTGATGTAACACGATTCTATGACTTGAACGATTATCAACCGGTCTGGACGCGGAACGGCGATGCAACGCCTCAAGCCCAGGCCCTCATTGGCGTGCTGGAAAACGCGGCGCTCAAAGGGCTGGACGCGGAAGACTACGACGGCTCCCGGTGGAACAGCCGGCTCTCGCATCTGCGCACGGATGCGGAAGCCAACCGGTTTGATCTGGCCCTTACCATTTCGGCCATGCGCTACATCTCGGACGTGTCTTCAGGTAAAGTGGATCCGAAAGTCTTTTCCTTTGGCCTCCACTTCGACATCAAGAATTGCGACCTTGGCGAGACCATCCGAAAGCTGGTGAGTTCTAGTGATGTGGCTGCGGATCTGGATCGGGTCGAGCCGCCGTTTGAAGGCTATTGGCGTACTCAAAAGGCACTGGCCCATTATCTGGAACTGTCGCGAGAAGCCACGTTGACGCAACGGAACACGTCGCTGGCGAAACAGGTCCGCAAACTGCAATTAGTGCTGGAACGCTGGCGCTGGGCGCCGCATTCGTTTCCTCGGCCGCCCATTGTTGTGAACATCCCTGAATTCAAGCTGCGGGCGTACGACGATCGGTATCGCCCGGAACTGGAGATGAAAGTCGTGGTGGGAAAGGCGTATCGTCATAAGACTCCGGTTTTTTCCGGCAGCATAACCCACTTAATTTTCCGCCCTTATTGGGACGTGCCGCTTAGCATTCAGCGAGCCGAGCTGGTGCCAAAGGTTGCGAAAGATCCAGCCTACCTGGCCAAGAACGATTATGAGGTTGTGAATGTAGAGCGGCAGGTTGTATCCAGTAGTTCAGTGAGCGCGGATATGCTGGCGCAACTACGCTCCGGGAAGCTTCTCATTCGTCAGATTCCCGGAGATAAGAACGCTCTGGGGCCCGTCAAGTTTCTCTTTCCGAATGAGTACAACGTGTATTTGCACGGCACGCCTGTGAAATCGTTGTTTTTGAAATCGCGACGTGATTTCAGTCATGGCTGCATTCGTGTGGAGAAGCCCGAAGAGCTGGCTCAGTGGGTGCTGCGAGATTTGCCGGGCTGGGACATGGATCATATCCGGGAAGCCGAGGACGGCGCGGACTCACACCGAGTGAACCTGGACAAACCCATCCCGGTTCTCATCGTCTACGGCACCGCAGTAGTACGGGAGGACGGGGAAGTTTCCTTCTACGACGACATTTATGGACACGATGCCGAGCTCGAGCGACTACTGGATCACGGTTATCCGTATTCCGGCTGGCAGCCTACCAGCGCCGCACGCGACCCACATCCACGTGAATGAAGTCGGACTTCGCGTAGTAGCCAACTCCGCCGCGGTGCAGCGCCAAGGCCGCATCGCGAAACGTCGAAGTGTTCAGGCCGGGCAGTCGAATATCGATGGCTTCCGCTTCCATATGCAAGCTATGCTGAGCCACGCCAACGGTGTGGGTGCGAAGAAACTGGTTGCTCCAGGGCGTGCGGTATCCGCAGATGACGTGCAACTCGGCGCCCGCGCGTCCCACGGACGCAGTCAAATCATTGAGCAGATCGAATAACCGGGGATCGTAGTGATGAACGTCGCCAGTGCGATGATCGCGCAGAAAATGATCTAACTGATCAAGAGCTTCCGGAACGTACCGATCTCCTATCCGATACACGACATCCAGGTGTTCGCCAGTGTGCGTGTGGAAGAACCGCAAGTGATACGGTTGAACGCCCGCATCCGGGCCCTGTGCGAATAGCGTTGACGCGAACAGGAGGGCTGAAAAACACAACAAACCACGCATGTATTCATGGTAGCGTGTTTAATTGTCCTGTCTGCCGGGGCGGCGGATGATTTCCACCGAACAGTTGGCGTGTAAGGCAACCGCCTCTGAGACGCTTCCCAGCAAGATTCGATTCACACCCCGCCTGCCGTGCGAACCAACCACGATCAAGTCCGCGCCCCATTCCGCTGCTTCGCTCAGGATCAGTTCCTTGGGTGTAGCGGCGGGAACGGCAATCGTGCTGCTAGCCTCGATGCCGGCCTCACAGAAGATGGTCTCAGCGGACGAAACGGCCTCTTGCGCTCGCTGCATGTCTTTGCCGCGCAGTTCCTCCATCATTTCCTGGCTGAAGTAAGGCGGGCGCAACAATGATGCCGAAGGCTCCACGACGCTCAAGATTCGAAAGGTGGTTCCGCCCGGCCAGGGGCGCTGGGCTATAGATCGCGCCGCCGCTTTCGAACACTCTGAGCCGTCCGTGGCCAGGAGAATCTTCAACGGCTCGGGACCGGGGCTTCTCCGAACGATCTCCACCGAGCAAGTTGCTAAGCGCGCCACCGACCGGGCCACGCCGCCTAACAGGAATTGCATCACGCCGTGCGTGCTGTGAGCGCCGAGCACGATGAAATCGGCTTGCAACTCCGCCGCTTGGTTCACGATAACGGTCTTGGGGTCACCCGTGAGCACCGCTGGGGTAGTCTCCAGTCCGGCCTGCTGGAAATATTCCGCCGCGCCTTGAACAGTCTCGTTGGCCGACCGCTGAAGCGCCTCTTCAATGTCCGGGGCGCTCCAGCCATACAACGGTTCGACGACGCTCATTACATGTACCGTTGTTCCGGCGGGCCAGAGCCGCGACGCCGCTTCGCGAGCCGCAACCGTACTGGCGTTGGACGAATCCACTGCAACCAGAATCTTCATTGCTTCTGTCTCTTAATATCGAAGGGCCGCGGCCGCCACGGCGCCGTTCATCAAGTGGCTGGGCAATGAGTAGACCATGCCGCCTGTCCGCAGGGTCTCCACCGCTGCAACATTCAAAAGGTCTTCATCGTGCCAATTGGTACGGCCGCCGAAGACTTTGCCGGCGAATGTTCCCAACCGCCGTCCGTTCTCGTCCAGATAGAGATCGCTCACGCGGCCTTCCACCGCTGCCCGCAAAATGAAGTCGAGATCGGTAGCGAAGCGTCCGGGGGCCAAGTGTTCCCTAAATCCTTCCATCTGAAGCGCGGCTCGCCGCTGGAAGTCGAACAACGCGATGTCATGAGCGTAACGCAACAGTTGAATGGAACTCATCGTACCTCCGGGGGAGGCGCCCGGACTGCCATGAATGCCTCGGTCCAACAGATTGGAATACGCGCTGACGGAGCGGTAGATCGCCACATCCTCATCCACTCCGGCCAGGATCAACGGGGCATTGCTGGAACGCAGAAGGTCGCTCACGCCCCGATCGACGGTTCGATAAAAGTCGTGCAAGTGAGCGTGCTGTGTTTCGCGTCCCGAACCTGTCCCGAACAGGACGCCGGCCATTGTCCCGCTCGACGGGCCGGCAGCCGAGCGGTTCATCAGATCGTGATCCGGCGGATCGAAGCCCAATGCCTCATCCAGCGTCTGGGGTGTTCCCTTTGGCAGTTCCAGGTGGGCGACTCCGGTGAAACCGCACGCCAGCAAACTCACGGCTTTCTTCGTAACTTCGAGAACATACACGTGCGCCGGCAGAGCGAGCGACGCAAGAATGGGACGGATCCAAAAGCAGTCTCCGACAGTGCACGCACGCCCGGGCGAAGGTGGAACGGGCAGCGCAAATTGGCGAAAGGTGCCGTGCGAGCGAAAGATCACACGAGTGGAGCCCGAGCCAGCCAGCGATTCTTCTTCGTGGGACAGTTGGCGTAACGGTTCGAGCAACGCCGCGGTCAGCGGCTCCGAAATTTTGCGAGCAGCGAGATCCTTAGCGGCCTGTTGAAGATCCGTCTTCAGCAGGGCGGCAGCCGTTTCGCTGGGCTCGCCAGGCCGATAGGGCGGCAACAGCAACGTAATGCACGGTCCGGCGGCATTGATCAACTCTGGGATGATTTCCTGGTTCAGTGGCTCGACCGTTCGTTCTGCTTCGATCTTGGTTTCGATCATGACGTCCTCCATGAAAACCTTAGGCACGAACCTAACCACTTCCTCCATCAACCTTGGCCAGTAGTTTGCAAGGTAAACAGTGAACATATACTCACAAGGCAGCGGGAAACGCCGCAGATCCCGGCTGGGCTCCGCGTCGGTTCACGCAGCACAAAGAAATGAGGAACGCATTATGAACGACTTAGATCTCAAAATGGAAGTCAAGGAAGCGCTCGAATGGGAGCCGGCGCTCGACGCTCGATCGATTAATGTTTCGATCCGAGACGGCATCGTCACTCTCACCGGTTCCGTCCCCAGTTACCCGGAAAAGCACGTGGCGGAGAAGGCCGCCGGACTCGTCCGCGGTGTGAAAGCGGTGGCTTGCGAGCTGGCCGTTGCCTTGCCAGCCTTCAACTCCCGCAGCGATCAGGAAATCGCGCGGGCGGCGGTGGACGCCATCGCATGGAACACCCTGCTGGCGAATACCGAGATTCGCGTTTTCGTCGACAAGGGGCGTATCACGCTGGAGGGCGCAGTCAGCTGGAACTATCAGCGCCAATCGGCTGATCGATCGGTCCGGTACCTGGCCGGAGTGAGGGACGTGAATAACCATATTGTGGTGAGGCCGGTCGCCGAGCAGGTGGCCGTCAAGAGCCAGATTCAGGCCGCATTGATCCGGAACGCAAGACTGGACGCCGACCGCATCGTCGTGGAAGTCCGGGGCGACCGCGTGATTCTCAGCGGCAATGTACAATCCTGGATCGAGCGCGAGGAAGCGGAGCGCGCGGCCTGGGCATCGCCGGGAGTGGGCGAAGTCGATAACGAGCTGATCGTAAGTCTGGTGCCGGTGCTCCAGGTGCATTAGAGAGGTCAGATAAGCCGGTGGAAAACTGAGAAGGAGCCAACCCATGATCACATTCCGGCGCATTTTATTCCCCGTCGATTTTTCCGCGCGTTGCGCCTCAGCCGTACCGTCCGTTCAAGCCATGGTGAAGCGATTTGGCTCTGAACTGACGGTCTTGCACGTGGTTGACCTGCCGCTGGCCGTAGGCATCGCTCCGCCCGAGGCGGCCGCGTGGGCAACGCTGATCGGCGCGGACCGCCTGCGCGAGAACGGCAAGATCGCGCTGGAACGGTTCATCGCTCGTGAGTTTCCAGGCGTGCGCGTAAAAGCGGAGTCCGCCGAAGGTGACCCTGCGACCGTGATTGCCGATTACGCGCGCGACCACGGAGCCGACCTGATCATGATGCCGACCAGCGGACTTGGCCCCTTCCGCCGTTTCCTGCTTGGCTCGGTGACCGCCAAGGTGCTGCACGATACTACAGTACCGGTGTGGACGGGTGTACATAGCGAGGAGATCGCGGCCCATCCGCCCGACCGGTGGAAAAGAGTCCTATGTGCGCTCGAGGACGATGCGCGGGATCTGCCGGTGCTGCAGTGGGCCGCTGCGTTTGCGTCCGAGCAAGCGCTCGAGCTAGCGTTGGTGCATGCTGTGCGCGGCCCCCAGGAGTGCGAAGGCGATCCGGGTTTTCGGGAATTTCTCTTTAATGTCGCGCAAGAGCGCATCGCTAAACTGCAGGCCCAAGCGGGAACAAACTTTGAAGTGTGCCTCCGCTTGGGCAACGCCGGTCCGGTAGTTCATAAAACAGCCACCGGCCACTCCGCTGATATTGTCGTGATCGGGCGTGGCGTCATCCAAAGGCCATTGGGCCAGCTGCGGAGCGGCGCGTACGAAATTATTCGCGATGCTCCCTGTCCGGTGATCAGCCTTTGACGATGGCCCGCCTGCCCAGCAAAGCCCCGCCTGCCCGGCAAAGCATTGTGTCGCTTCTTCCTCGAGGAGCCAGTGAATTGCGCGATTGCACGCATCGGCTCTCCACAAAAGGCGGGAACCATCACGCGTCGCAACACTTAACTGCTCTTGTAATAGGGCCCATCAGTTGCCCGGTCGAAAGCATGCAGCCGTCTCTAGGCTCATCGAATGTCAGCGGTCTTCTCGCCGAGCTCAAAGAACTTCGCGAATCGTGTCTCGCCATGGAACAGGAATTTGGCGCTTCGATCGCCGAAGCCTGCCCGCAGTCCCGCCGCAGGGCGCAGAATCTTGTACACTACCTGGCTCTGCGCAAGCGCGACTTACGCGACCTGCAATCCCGGCTCGCTTCTCTCGGGCTCTCCTCGCTCGGACGCAGCGAACCCAGCGTGATGGCCGGACTTGAGGCGGTCATCGCCGTTCTGTACTCGCTCGCCGGCCAGCGCTGCTTCGAAGCGTCGGGGGACTCCGTCTTGGCCAACTTCACGACTGGTCCATCGATACTGGCCGAACACGCCAACGATCTCCTGGGACCAGTCCCGAAAGGCCGCGCCGTTCGCATTATGGTGACCATGCCCTCCGAAGCCGCCCAATCCTACGATTTGGTCAAAGGCTTAGTCGATGCGGGCATGGAAGTTATGCGCGTTAACTGCGCCCATGATGGCGAGCACGAGTGGGAAAGTATGATCACCCACATGCGCCGCGCCAATCAGGAATCAGGCAAACACTGTAAAGTGCTCATGGATCTTGGCGGCCCAAAGCTACTCACCGGCCCCATTCAACTAGGCCATCGCGTAGTTCGATGGAAGGTTGTCAAGACGCTCGCGGCGCAGTCGTCGCTCCCGCGCGCATCAGGCTCGTCTCGAAACACGCGGGCTCGGAGTCTGCGCCCTCTGCTGACACACTGCTTCCCGTGCCCGCCACTCTGCTGCGCTCGGTTCGCCTCGGCGATATTGTGCTGATCAAGGGCAGCGGCAAGAGGAAGCGGCATTTGACTGTGGTGGAGAAAACCGGCAGCGCCTGCATTTGCAGTTGCCAACACAGCGCCTACATCCTCAGTCGCGCCGAATGGTCGCTCATCCGCGATGGCGAAAAAATCGCTGCGGGTCGCGTCGGCGACCTTCCATTCGTCGAGGAACCGATTCGCCTGCACCGGGGTGACTTATTCGTGCTGACGCGTGAATCGAATATGCGTCTTGCGGATTACCCTGACATACCGCGCGACGTTCCACACATCTCCTGCAGCCTCCCGGAAGCTTTTTCCGCGGCACAGGCGGGCCAGCCGATCTTCTTCGACGACGGCAAGATCGAAGGCCGTATTCGCGAGGTTCACCCCGAGCACATGCTGGTCGAGATTGTGCACGCCGCCGCGCAGGGCAGCAAGTTAGGATCGGCGAAAGGGATCAATCTTCCAGAAACCGAGCTCGGCATCAGCGCGATGACAGAGAGAGACCGCCGAGACCTCGACTTTGTGGCTGAACATGCGGATATCGTTGGGCTCTCGTTCGTGCGCCGGCCTGAGGACGTCCTCGAGCTGCAGCACGAACTGGCCGCGCGCGGGAAAAGCGAGCTTGGAATCAATCTGAAGATCGAAAGCCGCCAGGGATTTGATCAGCTCCCTTCGATCATGATCGCGGCCCTACGCCATCATCCGGTCGGAATCATGGTCGCGCGCGGCGATCTAGCCGTGGAAGTCGGATTCGAACGTCTGGCCGAAGTTCAGGAAGAGATCCTGTGGCTCAGCGAGGCCGCGCACATTCCGGTGACCTGGGCGACTCAGGTGCTCGAAACGCTCGCCAAGACGGGTATCCCCTCGCGCGCCGAAGTAACTGATGCCGCCATGGGCGTGCGCGCCGAGTGCGTGATGCTGAACAAAGGCGAGCACATCCTCGATGCCGTCCGCTTCCTTGATCACGTCCTGCACCGAATGCAAGCCCATCATCTGAAAAAACGCTCGATGCTTCGCGGTCTGGCAGTGGCGCAAGTCAGCCGCGCTTCATCCCCTGCGTCATAAATGAGGTTTCTAGCTCTCAGGCGCTGGAGTGGTGTCTAGCCTTGAGCGACGCGGCATCACTGCGCGCCTCCGCCCACGGTCTGCGTAACCTCACCCACGGGCCGCATGGATCGATGTCTGGTGATCAGATTTTGACGATGGCTCGCCTGCGCCGTAAAAGCGGCTTGCGAGTGCGGGGTGCGCCCGTCAAACACTCAGGACGGGGCAGGGAGAGTCGCGAATAATGGAATACAAATGCGACCACAGACGGCTGAAGGTTCCAATCGCGTGGCCGCGGCCGGTGACAAGCAGATCGGCCTTCCGTCGAGTAACTTCATGCTGGATGCCCTCGGCCAGCAGCGCATCGATGACGGTATGAGGTGCGTCCACGCCCAGCTTGGCCTTCAGTTCTCGCAGCCGGAATTGCGCAGCTTCCGTGAGTTGCCTGGTGTGCTCTTCAAGATCTACCTCCGGGTAGGCGGGCGGCGTGGGCACAACATGCACGATCCATAGTTGCGCGCGATACGCGGACGCGATGGAGGCGGCGGCACGCAGGACGACCTCGGCTTCCTGGCTATCATCCAACGCACACACGATGGATTGATAAGGAACTTTCACGGGATGATCGGACAGCTCCGCTCCCACGCCCGTCCACACCGCTGCGCTCACATCGTGCAGCACTTTCGCGGTAATGGATCCCAGCAGGAAGCGCCGCACCGGCCCGTAACCGCGCGTAGCCAGCATCACAAGATCCGCGCGCTGCTGTTGGGCCACTCTGTCGATTACACTGCCGGGCTCTCCCAATTGCACGAGCGTTTCCAGCTTCTGACCAGGAAAGGTCTGGCAGGCAAACTGCCGCAGCCGGTCCTCTTCCAGAGCCTGTGCCTTGGCTTGCAAGTCGGGATCGGTGATCAGCAATTCACTGTGCGCGATTGCATTGAGCGGGGCATAGGCAAAGCACAACGTGAGTTCGGCTGAAAAGTGGCTGGCCATTTCCTGAACGTACGGAATCACGGCCTGGCACGGCGCGGAATAGTCCACCGGAAACAGAATCTTGTGAAAGGGCAACATAACAATCAGCTACATACTGATCACAGGGCAAGGCGCATCCCGAATAATAGAATACACGTTGCTGCGCAGGCGTCCCAGCGTGCGCGTGGCCCGTCCGCGTCCAATCACGATCAGGTCGGCGCTGTGGCCCAACGCGGAGTCCCGCACCACGTGCGATACTTCACCGCTGCCGAGGCACAGCGGCGCTTGTACTCCAGCGCTTTCCTGCAAGCGGGCGATGTTGTTTCGCGCGTCTTCCTCCAGGTATTGGCGGAGATCGGCGTCGAAATATTTTTCCGGGGCGACTTCGGCTCCTGGGATGGCATGCACCAGAAAGAGCTTGGCATGGTTGTCTTGTGCCAGCCGGCAGGCGAATCGCATGGTGGCGACGCTGTCTTCGGTGCAATCTACTCCGCACATAATGGTCGCGAATTCGGGAGAGACGGCCGGCACGTCTTCCATATGCACGCCCGTCCAAACCGGGCACTGCGTGTCATGCAGCACTTTAGCCGTTACCGATCCTAGCAGCAGCGTGCGAAAGAGCCCGTATCCATGGGTCGGCATCATGATCAGGTCCATGCCGTTTTCCCGCGCATAATCGTCGATCGTGCGGGCGGCATCGCCCTCCACGATCACGCGGCGGACTTTGACGCCCTGGAACTTGTCCTTCAGATAGCACTCAGCGGCTTCGGTTTCCGCGTGCCAGATGGTGGAGGTATCAATCACCGGCACCGCGCCTCCATACCAATCCGGAATTATGCCGGAAGGCATTTCGAGTGCGTGCAACAACGTGACTTCGGCGTTATATTTTCTCGCCATCGTTTCAACGAACGGAGCGGTTGCCGTGCAACTATCCGACATATCGACTGGAAATAGGATCTTCTGAAACGCCCGCATGGGCACCGCCTTTCAGTTGAGGAATATGCACGCCGTCTGCCACGCTGGGTGCTAGAGAATTCGTGGCGAAAAGCTCTCCCTGAGCGTTGAAATCCGCTGATCGGGCTTCTCGCATGAGTGATCTCACTCAGAAGGGGTTAGGAGGAAAGTCCGCGTGCCATGACAAGGACATCAATCGGCGAAACCGTCGTTGCTTAATTCGTTGGCCGCCAGCAGTACCCGCAGCGCGTTCAGCACCGCGGACACATCGATGACTTCCTGAGCCACAGCTCCCGCTACCGGAGGCAGATAGCCTGCAGCAGCGAACAGCATACCGAAAATGCTCAGAGCCATGCCACCGGCCGCGCTTTGCAGGGCAATCCTGCGCATGCGCCGGCCAATATGGATGAGTTCGTCAACTTTACCCAGGGAAGGCTCGAGTACGACGGCATCCGCCGCCTCCGCCGTGATGTCGCTATTTTGACCAAAGGCCACGCCGACGGTAGCCGCTTGCATGGCGGGCGCATCATTGATCCCATCGCCAATAAACAGCGTGTTCGCTCGTTTTGCCTCCGCTTTGACCACGGCGACTTTCTCTTCCGGACTTTGTCCGGAAAGGACCTCGGTGATTCCGACCTCGCCGGCCAGATATCGCACTTCCGCCTCCCGATCTCCCGACAGCAACAGCACACGGTTGACCTGGTGGCGCGGACCCAAGTGAGTGACAAAGGATCGACTCTCTTTACGGGGTGTATCGCGGAAGCGCAGCGTGGCCGCGTAATCACCATCCACCAGTAGAACGCACTCCATCCCTGCAGTTACCGGCGGCAGCTGAGAAGCCAGGGCTGGGCTATGGGCCAGGACTTTGTTTCGGCCCGTAATCTGTAAATGCCTGCCTTCGATGGTTCCGCTAAGACCCTCGCCCGGTCTTTCGCCGATTTCCGTGACTGCGGCGAGGGAGATTCCTTCCTCTTTTGCCGCTTCGCCGATGCTTGTGGCGAGCGGATGCTTGGAATACTGTTCCAAGCTGGCCGCCATTTGCAGAACCCGCTCCCGGGTCTCGCCGGGTGCGCAAATCACATCGGTCAATGCGGGCCGGCCGTAGGTGAGTGTGCCGGTCTTGTCGAAGACGACTGTGCGGCAGGTATCGATGCGCTCCAGCATGGAAGGGTCTTTGACGATGATCCCCCGGCGCGCGGCCACCGAAATCGCACCGATGATTGCTACAGGAATTGCCAGCAGCAAGGGGCACGGCGTGGCGATCACAAGTACCGCGAGGAAGCGCGTGGGGTCGCCCGCCAGAACCCACGCAAGACCGGCAACCCCTAACGCGAGCGGCGTATACCAAGCGCCCAGCCGGTCCGCAATGCGGCGCATCTGGGGACGGTTCGCCTCCGCCTCCTGCATCACGCGGACGATCTTGGCGTAGCGCGAGTCGGCGGGCAAGCTGGAGACTGAAATCGTAAAAACTGTTTCTCCGTTGAGTGCACCGGACAGCACGGTTGCCCCAGGAGCCTTCTGAATCAGAAACGGTTCCCCGGTCAGGTAGGACTCGTCCATGGATCCGCGGCCTTCCACCACCGCTCCATCCGCCGGGCACACCTCGTGAGGAAACACAACCAGCCGTTCGCCGATTTGAATTTGGGAAACCTCGATGTCCGACAATTGCCCCCCTTGCTTGCGGTGCGCACCGCGGGGCATTCTCTTTGCCAGCGCCCCCAAAACGGAGGATGCCCTTCTGGTCGCGAATTCTTCGAGCGCCGTTCCCCCCGAAAGCATCAGCACGACGATCGAACCAGCGAGATACTCGCCAAGCAGCAGCGACGTGATGATGGAGATCCCAGCCAGCAGGTCGGATCCGAATTCGCCCGCGAGCGATTTTCGTGCCAAGTCAATCAAGAGTGGAATGCCACCGGCCACCAGCACGGCGATCAACAACCACCGGCATTCTGCAAACGGCACATGCAAAGCATAGCGAGCGATCAGATATGCCGCGATGGTCACAGCCGCGAACATGGCGATGATGGTTGTGTTCGCTAACTGTTTCTTGGAGAGTGCCGGTTGAGTCGAAGGGATTAGGGTCGCCGCAGGTCGTTGGTGAATGGCCTGTTGGGTATGCTCCATCCTAACGGACGCAGAGCAACTAGGGGTCCTTCGTATATCGTACATCTCCGATAGTTAGGCACCCAACATAAGTCATCGCGCCGGGATACACGTGAGCAATTTTGAACAGACATGTTGGGCCGAGTCCGTGATAACCTACTACGTCCTAAGACCCTGGGTGATATTACCCAAGGGGCACGTAGGTTCACCCAAGGACTCGGTATAGTCCACGGAATACAAAGGGGAAGTTTTTGGTGAGTTACTTGCGCTAGAGGTTGCGAAAAAGCTGCGAGCATGAGAAAAATCCGGCGGTAGCGGAACAAAAATCAAGGACGTGTTGTCAAGAAGTGGCAGTGTAAACCGATAAGGACTCCTATGAAACGGCTCTCTCTTGTGGTACGAGTGGCGGCGTTCGTCGCACTGATTTCCCTCTGCCTGACAGGTCAGACTAAGAAGCATGAGTATTCCAAGCGCGAAAAGGCGTTCTATGCGGATCCGGCCTTGGTTGATTTCGTGCGCCCAGGCTTAGTAATCACCATCAACTCGGCCGGCATCAGTAGCAGCGGCGCCATCAGCGTGACGTACACCCTGTCCGATCCCTCGGGGCTGCCTTTGGACGCATCCGGCGTCAACACGCCTGGGGCAATCTCGCTGACCTTCTTTGCAGCTGCAATTCCCAAGGGTCAGGAACAATACGTATCCTATACAACCGCGTCGGCTACCGGGCCGGTCCTGGGAACGGTCACGCGTCCTACCTTCGAGACAAGCGGAGGAACAACGACGTCGCTCGGCAACGGGCAGTACACGTACGTAATGAAAACCCAAGCTCCGGCGGGATTCGACTCCACCATTACAACCACCATCGGGATGAATGGCAACCGCAATCTGACGTCATTTAACCTGGGCACCAGCTATGGCAGCGACACTTTCAGCTTCGTTCCCAACGGTTCAGCCGTTACGGTGACGCGCGATGTGATCAAGACCGCCAGTTGCAACGGCTGCCACGATCAATTGGTGTTCCATGGCGCGCACGCGTTCGGAATGGAGCAGTGCGTGCTGTGCCACCAGCCGCAAAACGTCGACCCGACCACGGGCAATACTCTGGACCTGAAGGTCATGGTGCACAAGATCCACATGGGATCGAGTTTGCCGAGCGTGGTGGGCACCTCGACGACGCCTGGCGTTCCTTATGGGATCCAGGGTTTCGGGGGCATCACGGACTTTTCGAAGGTCGTGGATCCGGCCGACGTGCGTCGTTGCGAGGTTTGCCATGACCAAACCACCAAGGCGGCTCAGGCCAACGTCTTCTTGACGAAACCGAGCCGGGCTGCGTGCGGCGCCTGCCACGACGATGTTAATTTCGCCTCTGGCGTCAACCATCCGGGCGGATTCCAGAGCGACGACACCCAATGTTCCCAGTGCCATATACCGCAAGGCGAGACTCCGTTTGATGCATCCATCATGGGAGCGCACGTGGTGCCAGCCGATACCCCGGCAACTTATCCGCAGAATCCGGACACCTTGTTGGCCGGCATCAACGTTGCCATCACCAGTGTGACCAACACCAACGCCGGGCAAAAGCCCACCGTGAATTTCACTTTGCAGGACGACAAGGGCAACAACCTGACCATATCGAGCACTACAACTCTTAGCTTCACCATGGCCGGTCCCACTACCGACTACGGCTATACCAGTTTCGGAAGCGACACCACTGCTACGCCAGGATATGTGACGGAGAGCGTCACCGCAGCGACGGCCAACTGTTCCGGCGGCGCTTGCGCCTACACGTTCACGCATGCCATTCCAGCGGCCGCTACTGGAACGTATTCCATTGGCGCCGAGGCGCGCACCACCGTGACGGTGCTGGCTGGCACCACCTCTTCCCAAAGCGTCGAGCTGGGCGCCGCCAACCCGGTGGTCAATTTCTCGGTGGACGGCTCGAAAGTGGCGCCGCGCCGGACCGTAGTGGCCGAAACCAACTGCAATCAATGCCACGTCGCACTTTCGCTGCATGGCGGTCTGCGCAACAACGTCGAGTACTGCGTGCTGTGTCACAACCCGTCCAATACGGATGCCAGCACGCGTGCCACGGCGACGGTCGCCGCCGACAAAGCGCTCCCGCCGCAGACCATCAATTTCGCGGTCATGGTGCATCGCATCCATGATGGCGTGAATGCCGCGGCCAATGACCCCAAGAACACCTTTATCATCGTTGGACACGGCGGAAGTCACAACGACTTTTCCGGAGTGCTCTATCCGGCGTTTAGCCCCACGGGAAGCGCCACCTACACACAGAATTGCTCCATGTGCCACGTCAATGGCAGCGAGCAGAACCTGCCGGTCGGTCTGAATGCGGTGGTCGATCCGGAAGGTTGGATTAATCCAAGTCAACCCGCTGCGTCGGCTTGCAGCGGCTGCCACGTTTCCAAACCGGAAGCCGCGCACTTCCTGGCCAACACCGATCCGACGCTCGGTGAAAGCTGCACGGTATGCCATGCTGCCGGCGCGCAGTTCGCCGTTGACGCGGAACATACGCAGTAATGCGTAGCGAAAGACTCCTGCCAACGCGCTCTCTGCTCCTGTTCCTGGCGGTCGTCGGCGGGACGGCTCGGGCCGCGCTTCCGCCCGGCTACGCCGGGTCGGACACCTGCAAGGTCTGTCACGAGGACATCTACAACGGGTTTACCAAGAGCCCGCATCACACGGTAGACACCGACGCCAAGCGTGGTTGGGACGGGCGGGCCTGTGAGGCCTGTCATGGTCCGGGTCAAGCCCACAGCGAGGGACCATCGGCCGATAATATCCGGGATCCAGCCAAGCTCACGGCTGCGGCCGCCGACAAAATCTGTCTCACTTGCCATCTGAATCAGCCGACACAGGTGGGCCGGCTGGAAAGCAGCCACGCCAAGAATCAAATCTCGTGCACCGCTTGCCACAAGGTTCATGAGAGTCAGCCGCTGGTGGTCCGCAAGGCCGAAGCAACGAATAAGCTTTGCGCGAGCTGCCACTTAAACGAGTGGGCCCAATTCCAGCGTCCTTTCCATCACAAGCTTCCCGAAGGAGCGATGAGCTGCGTGGATTGTCACAATCCGCACGGCAGCATCCGGCCCGCCATGCTCCAGACCTTCGCGTCCAATGAGCCGGGGTGCTTCAAGTGCCATGGCGACAAACGGGGTCCGTTCACGTTCGAACATGCGCCTGTGCGTTTTGAAGGCTGCCAGGCGTGTCACGAACCGCATGGCTCGGCCAATCCGAGGATGCTGACGCGCGCCAACGTTCGATTTGTCTGTCTGGAGTGCCATGCGAACCTTCCGTCAGCGCCCGTCAAAGTTGCGGGCGTCGTGCCCCCGTCGTTTCATGATTTGCGATCGCCGGTGTTTCAGAACTGCACGGTGTGCCATCAGAAAATTCACGGCAGCCACGTGGACAGGAACCTCCTCAAATGAAGACGCTGCTGTTTATTCTCGGCAGCTTTCCGTTGCTGGCGCAACAGGCGGCTGCACCAGTTCCGGCTGCTCCGGCTCCGGCTGCTCCAGCTCCGGCTGCTCCAGCTCCGGCCTCCGCCACGAGTGACGCTCCTTCACCCGTGCCCTCCGCCGAACCTGCGCTCACCGGCTGGATCGACCTCGGCTACCGTTGGAACACTGGCGTCGGGGGCAGCTTCGATACATATCGAAGCATCATCAATCTGGGCTCGGGACCCAAGCTGCTCGGAACGGATTTTACGCTGGCCGATCCCAAACATCGCTGGTTCGATACGATCCAGGTGCGCGCCGATACCTGGGGCGACGAGCCGTCGTCGTCAGTGCACCTGGAAGCCAAGAAGTCCGGCGTCTACGATTTCAACGCCGACTATCGCGACTTCGCCTATTTCAACTTCCTGCCCTCCTACGCCGACCCGCTGCTCGGCCAAGGCATTGTACTCGACGAGCAATCCTTCGATACCCGGCGCAAAATCGCCGCGCTGTCGCTCGACATCCGGCCCGGCCATTGGTGGACCCCCTACTTCGGTTGGGATCACGATTCGAGCGCGGGCACCGGCGCATCGGTGTTTGTCACCGACGGCAATAACTATCCTGTCCCTAATACGCTCCGCGATTCCACGGATTTGTACCGCGCCGGAGTCCGATTCGAGAAGCCCCATTTTCACGTAACGTTGGAGGAGGGCGGCACGGCATTCAAAAGCGATCAGAGCCTGTATCAGAACCCGGGCTCCGAGAATTTTGGCAATTTCTCAAGTCCGATCTTCGGCCAGACATTGGATTTAACCAATTTGCTCGCCGCCTATGGAATTGGCGGATCGAGCGCGTATAGCAAAGCTTTGTTCACGGCCAACCCAACCCCATGGCTGGACATCTACGGCCAATTTCTTTATAGCCAACCCAACAGCAACGTCCACTATCAACAGACTGACGCGGGCAATCTCTATCTGCAAAGCCAGATTCTGTTTTATTCGAGCGAACAGGAATTGATTTCGGCGGCTTCCGAGCAGCCGCACACCACGGGCAGCCTGGGCGCGGAAATACGGCCGTTCAAGCGCGTCAGGATCGTTGAATCCTGGCTCACCGACCGGTTGCATGACGCCGGATCGGCCGCTTCCGTCGATACGCTGCTGCTGGCCGGATCCTCATTGCCTCTGAGCTCGCTGATCGCATCTACTCTGGTCTCCAACTATAGCCAGGAGTCGATCGATGTCTTCTTTGACGCGAGCGCCAAGCTCACGCTGCGCGGCGGTTACCGCTATGTCTGGGGCGACGCCCTGTACGCGTTCCTGCCACCCGCTGGCCTGGTCAGTTCGGATCACGAACAGCTGCGGCAGAATATAGGACTCGGCTCGGCCACCTACCGGCCCACCCAGAAGATCTCGGTCACGGGCGAAGTGGAGGGCGGGTCGAGCAGCGGCGTTTACTTCCGCACCAGTCTTTACGATTATCAGAAGGTGCGAGCCCAAGTGCACTATCAGCCTCTGCCATCGCTCAGCGTCGCGGCCGATTTCACGCTGTTGAACAATCAGAATCCGCTGGCCGGTACCAATTACGATTACTCGTCTTATCAAGAATCGCTGTCGCTCTATTGGGCGCCCCGGGCGAGCAAAGTTTTCGACATCCAGGGCACCTATTCGCGCTCCGATCTGCATTCCAACATCGGGTATCTCGATCCTGGAACGCTGTCGCAGCAAATGTCACGCTATCGTGACGATGCGCACACTGCCACGGCTCTCCTTGACTTGGCTTGGCCGCATGGCAAGCGGTTTGCACCTAAACTGGCGGTGGGCGGCTCGTTATTTATCTCATCCGGCAGCTTGCCGACCAGCTACTATCAGCCGGAGGCCAAGCTATGGGTGCCTTTGGGCACGCACCTGAGCTGGTTTAGCGAATGGCGCTATTACGGATACGGCGAAGTTTTCAATCTGTATGAAGGATTTCGTACGCATCTGGTGACCACGGGAGTGAGGTTTACCCGATGACGCGAACATTGCTTGTGCTCTTGGTCGCAGCTTTCGTTGCGCAAGCCGCCAGTTTCACCGCCGACTCGGCGCGGGGCCAGCGACTGTTTGAAACGCTCTCCTGCATTCAGTGTCATAGCGTCAACGGAACCGGCGGAAAAGCCGCTCCCGACCTGGGCGCCATGTTGGACCGTGGCTTTACTCCCGCCACTCTTGCGGCCACCATGTGGAATCACGCGCCTGGCATGTGGGCGGCCATGCGGGACCGGCAAATCGTGGCTGGTGAACTCGATCAGCAAGCCGCGCAAGACCTGATGGCGTTCTTCTACGCTGCGCGCTTCTTTGAGAAGCCGGGCGATGCGGGCCGAGGCAAGCGAGCGTTCGAAAGCCACGGGTGCCAAGGCTGCCATGGGCTGACGTCGTCCGCAAATCCTGCCGCCAAGCCGGTGAATCAATGGGCGGCGCTATCGGATCCGATTGCGCTCCTCGAGGCCATGTGGAATCATCGCTCGGAAATGCAGGCCGCTACCGCATCGAAGGGCGTCCCGCTTCCGCAACTCAGCGCGCAGGACCTCACCGACATGCTGGTATATCTTCGCAATCAGCCGGCCACGCGCGATCAATTGGGCGTTTTCCGCATCGAAGCGGCCGGTTCCGGCGAGGCGGTATTCCAATCGGCCGGTTGCGCCAAGTGCCATCAGACCGTGGATGCGCTGGCGGTCAGCGTTCAGGGAAAAACGCTCACCGAAATCGCGGCCGAGATGTGGAACCACGCGCCTCGCATGGCGGCTGCGGGCGCTCCCGCAGTCCAACTTTCTCCCGGCCAGATGCGCGACTTGGTTAGCTCCTTCTGGGCGGCCAAGTTCTTCGAGGATGCGGGCCGTCCCAGCTCGGGCAGCCGTGTTTTTGCAAGCAAGAACTGCACGGTCTGCCATAAGGACGCTTCCTCCGGCGCACCCCAATTGCCCATCGCGGGACGTGAATTCAGCGGAGCCACCATGGTTTCCGTTCTGTGGCGTCACGGACCGCGCATGCTGGATCAAATGAAATCCAAGGGCCTCGCGTGGCCGCGCTTCGACGGCACGCAGATGGCGGACCTGATCGCCTACTTGAACTCCAATAAGGCAGGACATCCGTGAAGGAACTCCTTGTTCGAGAGGCTCCGTGACCCACCCAATCACCGAAAGAACTCGAACCTTGAACGCCGCAAATGCCGACATCTAAGCCTCCGATTACCCGCCTTTATGAGTGGCTTTCACCGATAGTCTTCCTGTCCAGTAACCCCATCAGTCTCACTGGGGTGGTTGTGGTCACAACCGCAACCGTCTTGTGGGTTTTTCTGCTTCCTACTCTGTTTGGGCATGGAACAAACAATCCCTACCTCGGAATTCCAATCTTCTTGCTTTTGCCCGGACTGTTTATCATTGGGCTGATCCTGATTCCCATTGGAATCGTACTTCGCCGAAGAAGCCGCCAGCGCCACGGGCTGCCGGTGACCAGCATTCCCCAGCTACGTTTGGATAGCCCTGAGTTACGGCGACTGATCGGCTTTGTCGCTGTCGCCAGCTTTGTGAATGTCGTCATCGCCAGCCAGTGGGGTTACAGCACGATCAATTACATGGACAGCGCTCAATTTTGCGGACTGACGTGTCACAAGGTCATGCAACCGGAATATACGGCGTACGTGAACTCGCCCCACGCCGACGTAGCCTGCGCTGAATGCCATATTGGCCCCGGCGCTTCCTGGTTCGTGAGGTCGAAGCTCTCGGGAGTGCGGCAGGTGTTCGCAGTGGCGTTCAATACCTATTCCCGGCCCATCCCCTCACCGGTAGAAAATCTTCGCCCAGCTCGGGAAACCTGCGAGGAGTGCCATTGGCCGGCACGCTTTTCCGGCGATGTGTTTACGGTTCTCACTTCTTATGGATCAGACCAGGACAACCAAGCCACCTCCACGGTACTGCTGATGAAGGTGGGCGGCCGCACCTGGAGAGGTAGCGAGGGGATTCACGGCGCACACTTGGCCGCGAATTCCCAGATGGTTTACACCGCCACCGACCGGCAGCGGCAGGTGATTCCCAAAGTGATCTACACGGCGCCGGACGGAAAGGTCACAGTCTACAACTCGGCCAGTGCTAAAGCCACCGCGGCGGACCATGGCGAGACCCGCACTATGGATTGCGTGGACTGTCACAACCGTCCTACGCACGCCTTCCAGTTGCCGGAGCGGGCGGTGGATGTAGCGATGGGGCAGGGCCAGATCAGCCCTAAGTTGCCCTTTATCAAAAGGGAGGCGGTGGCGGCATTGCGGCGGAATTATCCCGATCGCGACACCGCCCCGCGTGAAATCGCGGCATCGCTCGACAAGTTTTACCGGACTAATTACGCATCGGAATCGGCCAGCAACGCTACCGAGATCAAGAACGCGATCAGCGCTGTTCAAGCCATTTATCTGAGGAATATCTTTCCGGACATGAAGATCACGTGGGGGACGTATCCCAACAACCTGGGACACATGGATTTTCCGGGGTGTTTCCGCTGTCACGACGGAGATCACCAAAGTGCGGATGGGCGCACGATTCCGAACGACTGCGCAACCTGTCACGATCTTCTCGCCGTGGACGAGAAAAACCCCAAGGTTCTTTCCGGGCTCGGCTATAACGCCGGTGTTGCCCCGGGAGGACTGCAATGAAATCCTGCGTCGCAGCTTTGCTGATGTTGGTCGCGAGCGCCGGAGTGCGGGCCGCTGCAATCGATTGCATCTCGTGCCACGCCGAAAAAGCGACGGTGAAGGATAGCATTCACGGAAGCCTATCCTGCACCAGCTGCCACTCGACCATCCAATCCTTCCCTCATCCCGAGAAGCAAACACCGGTGAATTGCGCTTCTTGTCATTCGGACAGCGCCGCTACGCTAGGCCAGAGCGTCCACGCAGCCTCCGGAGGGCCGACTTGCACCAGCTGCCACGGCGACGGGCATTCCATCTTGCCTTCGAAGAATCCGCAGTCCACTACATTTGCAGCGAACCTGCCGCGCACCTGCGGCGCCTGCCATGGGAACGCCCAGATGGCCAAGCGTTTGGGTTTGCAAGAGGTCTATTCGCTCTACATGGATTCGATTCACGGATTTGCGCTCACACAGGACGGTTTACTGGTGGCCGCGAATTGCTCCAGTTGCCACGGAACACACGGCATTCTAAGCAACAAAGATCCTAAGAGCAAGACCAATCGCGCGAACATCCCCGCCACCTGCGGGACTTGCCACTCAGGGCCGCTGAAGGCGTTCTCCTCCAGCATTCACGGCCAGCTGCTGCAGGCCGGTTCTGACGACGCACCCGTATGCACCAATTGCCATACCGCGCATGAGATCACCAAGGTTGGAAGCGCGGAGTGGCAAATAAAGACTACCGCTACGTGCGGAGGCTGCCACAAAGATCAATTCGCCACCTACCACGATACGTTCCACGCCCAAGTGTCGGCGTTGGGCTATCAGCAGACGGCGCGTTGCTGGGATTGTCATGGCTTCCATGACATTCTGCCGGCATCGGATCCGAAGTCGATGATCGCGCCAGATCATTTGATCAGCACCTGCGGCAAGTGCCATGCGGGAGCGAACGCCAGTTTCGTGAAGTACGATCCGCACGCGAATTCCCACGACCAAGCGCATTATCCCGCGTTGCACTATTCCGCCGTTTTCATGAATCTGTTGCTCGCGAGCGTTCTGGGATTCTTCGCGCTGCATACGATCCTTTGGTTCCTTCGCTCGCGATCCGGCCCCGGCGCGGGGCCGAGGGGATCTCAACCCAAATGAGGAGTCGGCTCAATGGAAGACGCTAAAGGACGCTATTATGTCCGGTTTTCGCTCCCGCAGCGCTATCTGCATTGGGCCTTGGCGGGCACCTTTCTGGGGCTGGCCTTCACCGGCCTTACGCTTCGATTCAGTGCCGCTCCTTGGATGCAGGCGTTGGCCAGAGCCGTTGGAGGTTTTGCCGCAGTCTTGTTTTTTCACAAGTTCTTCGCCATCGGCCTGACCGTGACCTTCCTGATTCACCTGGCTGACATTGCCAACCGCGTCGTGAACAAGCGCGAGTGGAGTCTGCTGTGGGGACCCAACTCCATGGTGCCGCGCTGGAAGGACATTCAGGACTTCTTCGGAAACCTGAAGTGGTTCCTGCACCTGGGGCCAAAGCCCAGATTCGATCGCTATGCTTACTGGGACAAGCTCGATTACTGGGGGGTATTTTGGGGCATGGCCATCATCGGGTTCTCCGGCTACGCCATGTGGTTCGGATCATTTTTTGCCCATTTGATTCCAGGATCGTGGCTCAACATTGCACTGCTCATCCACGGTGAGGAAGCGATTCTGGCGACCGGTTGGATTTTCGTGATCCACTTTTTCAACACGCACCTTCGTCCGGACAACTTTCCGATGGATCTCACCATCTTCACCGGACGGCTTAGCGAAGAGGAGTTGAAGCGCATGCACCCGGAAGAATACGAACGTCTAGCCGGCAGCGGCGGGTTGACAGCCATTGAGTCCGAAGCTCCGCCGCGCTGGCTGAACAACTTTGGGGGAGTAATTGGTACGACGGCGATTCTCGCGGGAGTGATCATGCTGCTCCTCATGGCGGTGGCCTTTGTCAGGGAGTGAACCCCGCGCTCAAATATTCGAATTCACAGCGTCACAAAACCACAAGGAGATGATCCAATGCGCTCTATCTTAATTGTTCTCGGTCTCGCCGCCGCCACCACCGCGCTTCAGGCTGCCGATGCCAGCGCTGGAAAAGCGGCTTACGACAAGTCCTGCAAATCCTGCCATGGTGCGGACGGCACACCGAATCCCGCGATCGCCAAAATGATGAAGGTCGATATGCGGGACCTGAAGTCTCCCGAAGTCCAGGCCACCAGCGATGACGAACTGAAGAAGATCGTCGTCGACGGCAAAGGCAAAATGAAACCGATGCCGAGCCTTGCGGGATCCGCCGCGGACATCGTCGCCTACATGCGAAGCCTTAAGAAATAGGACTTGCGGGCCCGCGTTGAATACGCATCACTAAGCCTTCGCCTGATATTCTGAAAACGCTGGAGCTACACCGTCACAAAACCACGAGGAGATTCATCAATGCGCACTACGTTAATTGTTCTGGGCCTCGCTGCTGCTGCGGCGACCGCCATTCAAGCTGCCGACGCGACAGCCGGGAAGGCCGTTTACGATAAATCCTGCAAATCCTGCCACGGCGCGGACGGCACAGCGAATCCCGCGATCGCCAAAATGATGAAGGTCGACATCAAGGACCTCAAATCTGCCGATGTCCAGGCGATGAGCGACGACGATCTGAAGAAAGTAATCACCGACGGCAAAGGCAAGATGAAGCCGATCGCCAGCGCCTCGGGCTCCGCTGCCGACGTGGTCGCCTACATTCGGACCTGGAAGAAGTAGGCCGCGCGAGCCTGCGCAAGGCCCCGCAGTTTTGGGTGAACTCTCTCAGTTGCCCGTGACCCGGCCGCTGGGCACTTGATAACTCTCGATCTGGCCTGGACGTTGGTGTGCGGGTACTAAGGTTGGAACCGTACCCCGATAGGCCGGTTCCGGAGAGGACCTGTATATGAAAGTCCAAGATGTCATGGTAAAAGGCGTCCGGTTCTGCAGTCCGGATACGAACCTGGCGGCCGTTGCCAAATTGTTTTGGGAACAAGGCTGTGGCGCTCTTCCAGTAGTGGATAAGGGCCGTGCTATCGGCATGATCACCGATCGGGATGTTTCGATCGCCCTAGGGACTCGAAACGCGAAGGCCGCCGATACCTTCGTGCGAGACGTCGCGCTGCCCAAAGTGTTCTTCTGCCTGCCGCAGGATGACATTCACACCGCTCTCAACACCATGCGGGCACAGCAAGTGCGCCGGCTGCCCGTGGTAGATGACGAAGGTGCGCTTGCAGGTATTTTAAGCCTGGATGACCTGGTGCTCTTGGCCGGAGACAAGGTAACGGACGCGCTCACCTACACGGATGTCGTGGATACGATGAAGTCCATCTACGAGCACCCGGCCCCAGTCCGGGTCATGGCTGTCAGAAATTAGAATTTGCGGCGGGTCCACTTCCAGTTCCGGATCTCGGGCTTGTCCTGACCCTCCGTATCGGCGTAGTGGATGCTCTCTATGATTTGAGCCTTGAGCCACTCCTTGAGGTGCGCGCAAGGTCCTTGCAGTTTCGGGACGCGATCGACAACGTCGATAGCCAGGTTGAAGCGATCAACCTGGTTACGAATCGCAAGTTCTAACGGGGTATTGATATTGCCCTTTTCCTTGTACCCGCGCACATGAATGTTGGCGTGATTTGTCCTGCGATAAGTGAACTTGTGGATCAGCCATGGATATCCATGGAAGTTGAAGATCACCGGCTTGTCCCTGGTGAATAGGGAGTCGAAGTCGCGATCGGAAAGTCCGTGCGGATGTTCCGAGTCCGGCTGCAGACGGTAGAGATCCACAACATTCACGAAGCGGATCTTCAAGTCCTCGATATTCTGCCGGAGAATGGCAACGGCCGCCAGGGCCTCCTGTGTCATGATGTCGCCGGCGCACGCCACCACAACATCCGGCGCCGCGCCAGCGTCATTGCTGGCCCATTCCCAAATGCCGATGCCTTTGGTGCAATGGATGACCGCGGCATCCATGTCGAGATAGACCAGGTGCGGCTGCTTGTCTGAAACGATAACGTTGACGTAGTCTTCGCTGCGCAGGCAGTGGTCCGCCACGCTCAGAAGACAGTTGGCGTCGGGCGGAAGGTAGATGCGGGTGATATCGGCGCTCTTGTTGCTGATCACATCCAGGAAGCCGGGATCCTGATGGGTAAAGCCGTTGTGGTCTTGCCGCCAGACCAGGGAAGAGATTAGAAGATTGAGCGATGAGATGGGAGCTCGCCAATCGATTTCGAGCTTAGACTTTTCCAGCCATTTCGCGTGCTGGTTGTACATCGAATCGATGATGTGGACGAACGATTCATACGTATTGAAGAGCCCATGGCGGCCCGTGAGCAGATAGCCCTCCAGCCAGCCTTCCAGCGTGTGCTCGCTGAGCATCTCCATTACGCGGCCATCCGGGGCTATGTCCGTACCATCGGCATCCTCTGGTTTGATCGCCGCCATCCAGGTCTTCCAACTCGCTTCGTAGATATCCTGTAGGCGGTTCGATGCGTTCTCGTCCGGGCTGAACACGCGAAAGCTGCTCATGTTGTGGCGCATCACATCGCGCAGAAATTTCCCGAGGGTTTCGGTGGGTGAGATTTCTTTCGTGCCTGGCTGCTCGATACCGACGGCATAATCGCGAAAGTCTGGCAGCGCGAGCGGCTTCCGCAGCTTGCCGCCGTTGGCATGCGGGTTGGCGCTCATGCGTCTCTCGCCCACTGGCGGGAGGTTCCTGAGTTCGGGAATCAGCGTGCCCTGCTGGTCGAAGAGTTCCTCCGGCCGGTAGCTGCGCATCCACTCCTCGACAATCCGCAGGTGCTCCGGATTAGTTTTCACCTCCAGCACCGGCACCTGGTGGGCTCGCCAGAAGCCCTCTACCTTGTGACCATCCACTTGTTTCGGTCCGGTCCATCCTTTGGGTGTGCGCAGGAGGATCATCGGCCAACGTGGGCGATCAGGCTTGCCTGTTCGCCTGGCTTCTTCTTGAATGGACCGAATCCGCTGGACGCAATCTTCCACCGTGGCGGCCATTTGTTGATGCATCAATTCCGGATCGTCGCCCTCCACTACAAACGGCGTCCAGCCATAGCCTTTGAAAAGATCTTCCAGTTCTTCCGGAGAAATGCGGGACAGCAGCGTGGGGTTGGCGATCTTGTAGCCATTGAGGTGCAGAATCGGCAAGACGGCGCCATCGCGGATGGGATTCAAGAATTTATTGGAATGCCAGGAGGTAGCCAGGGGTCCGGTCTCTGCTTCGCCATCCCCCACCACGACGCTGACGATCAGACCGGGATTATCGAACGCCGCACCAAAGGCGTGCGAGACGCTATAGCCTAGCTCGCCGCCTTCGTGAATCGATCCCGGGACCTCCGGCGTGCAATGACTTCCCAGCTGGCCTGGGAACGAAAACGCGCGGAAGAGGTTCAGTAAACCTGCTTCGTCCTGGCTCTTCTCCGGGTAGATTTCCGAATATGTCCCTTCCAGGTAGCAGTTTGAAATCACGGCTGGCGCCCCATGTCCAGGACCCGAAATATAAATCATGTCGAGGTCGAACTTACGGATGACGCGGTTGAGATGGACCCACGTGAAGGTCTGGCCCGGATCGGAGCCCCAGTGTCCGAGCAGGCGATTCTTAAAATGTTCGGGGCGGAGCGGCGTCTTGAGCAGGGGATTGTCACGCAGGTAAATCATTCCCGCGCACATATAGTTGCAGGCTCGCCAGTAGGCATCGATCTTCCGAAGTTCCTCCGAGGTCAATGCCGGTCCCCCAACTCGCGATTGCGGCTCGTTCAGGTGAGTGGATGTCATGAAGATTAGCTCCTGCCAGGTAACGAAGGCGTCGAAAAACTAAGCATGGCACATCTTCTATTTCTGCTGCGTGACGATTGTTATCCTAAGCGCGCGCTGGATGCGGTTGCAGGGACAAATCGACGAAGTGACGCCGCGGGGTGGGCGGTGAACAGCGGTAAAGCAATGGATCTGGTCTGAGCCGCTACACGCCGGCATTGGGCAAAGTTCAAAGCTATTCGCAAGCGCGTGAAGATGTCGCAGGCGGAGTTCTCTCGCGCCTATCGCATCAGCAAGCGGGCATTGCAGGAATGGGAGCAGGGCGGCCGGCAACCCGATTCAGCGGCACGCGCCTACCTGACCGTCATTGCGAAAGAGCCGGCGGTCGTCCGCCGCGCACTCGCCAGCGAATGATCGGGGAACATTGACGGGAGTCACATCGTCTTTGTCTGCGAGCTTCGCCTCAACTTCTTTCGGACCACCCGGTTCCACCACATCACCGCGCCGGTCACGAACATGAGCGCGGGCGTAAGTCCGAAGACGGCCCAAAGCAACTTCATCGTCGCGTCGCAGAGTCCGGGGCCGCTACAAGGAATCCCTATGCCGTTAATGCGGCCGACATGCAGGTAGGCGAGCCAATAGGTAACCTGGTCGACCGTGCGCGTCCGGGCGTTGGCATCCGTGAGAGGCTCGATTCGGTCGGCCAGGTCTTGAAACAGCTCGGGGTTGCCAAGATAGACTCCGCTTATCCCAAACAACAAGATGAATCCAAGGCTCCAGAAACCGATCATGCTGTGCAAGTTCCAGGTAAAGCGTTGCCACCCAACGTTCTTGTGAACGGTCAGGCTTCGTCGCCACGTCTTGATCCCCGGCCACCAAACTACGATTCCGGTGAATGCGAGCAAGACCACCAGAAGCGCGCCGACGCCGTTGACCGAGCGACCCGTTGTCCCGCCAAGCAGATCGTCGTGTAACTTGAGGAGCTTCGACACCAGCCGGATGCCGAGCGGTACGGACCCGCCCAGATCTGCTCCCGTGTAGGGATTGAAGAGGCGATTCTTAACGTGGGTTCCCTCCTTGAGCGAAATACTGACGGCTTGATTGGGATTCCGCGCCCGACTCATGAGAACCACCCTGTTTCCGGGATACGCGATTTTTGCGGCGCCCTTCAATTGCTCATCGTTTAAGCGTGCGCCCGACTCAGCCACGATGATCGGGTCGCGCGTCGCAGCCCTGTAGAGCTCATTCCGATAAACGAGAACACTCCCGGTCACGCTGACCAAGAGCACATACACGCCGATGCCGATCCCGCTCCACAGGTGAAGCTGGAACGTCGCCTTGCGGAGCCACGTGGTCTGCGGTTGCAAAATCCAACGCCGCCAGTATTTCATGGGTCTCCTTAGTCAGACGATTCTAACCCACTCAACTTGCCTGCTAAGCGGATCGGGAATCAAGGAGCCGTCTTGCACGACGCATGCGTGTCTCCGGTTTCTTGGCATCCGCGATGAACAGCACAAAGTCCCGCTGTTCGCCAGCACATAATGCGTTCCACGCCCACTTTGCGGCACATGGGTTGCGACAATCCGAAGTGCCATCCGCGCTCTTTCCAGGGGATTAGATTGCGGAGGCCGATTGGGATGCCGTTGAGCGAAACATCTACAAGGAATGTCCCAGTCTCATCCCAGGCTTTGCCCGGATAGACGATAAAACGAGGCACCTCGAGAGCAATTTTCTCGATCGCGGCATCGAAGAAAACAGGTTCTTCTCCGGTTTTCATACCGATCATTCTACGACGCGCTCACGTTCCAGCAGGTGGACGGCGCGTCCGGAAGCGGGCATCGTTTCTAAGCGGTCACTATTAGCTGTATAATTCACATCACGTGGCTTTGCGGATACTGATTGGAAAGTGAGCTGACGATGCACATCACCAGGATAATGCGCCGTTCGATGTATGGACTTCTCCTTGCTCTGCCCCTGGCGGCGGGCACGGTTCGTATCATCCAGACCAACAGCGCCGGAGATGACGTCTCCATCATTGATCCGGCGACCAACAAAGTGGTCGGAACAATCACCGGCATCGAGGTTAACCACGGTGCGGCGGCAGCTCCGGATGGCAGCCGTTACTACATCAGTAATGAAGGAAGAAGCACGCTGGATGTAGTGGATCGAAAGACTCTGGCAATTACGCGTAGTATCCCCCTCAGCGGCCACCCGAACAACATCGCGATCAGTAAAGATGGACGCCGGGTGTACGTCTCTATCGCGGTGGCGCCGGGCGCCGTGGATGTGATCGATACCGCCTCGCTGGAAAAGGTCAAGAGCATTCCGGTGAAAGGCGCCTTGCACAACACCTACGTCACGCCGGACGGCCAGTACGTGGTCACTGGTTCCATTCAAGGGAAGATGATCACCGTGATCGATCAAAAGACCGAGACGCCCGTCTGGTCGTTGCAGATGGACCTGGGAATCCGCCCAATGGCGTTCTTGACGAATCCCGACGGGTCTACCAAGTGGATCTTCGTCCAGCTGTCAAATTTCAACGGCTTTGCCGTGGTGGATTTTGCTACTCGCAAAGAGATCAACCGCATCAAACTCCCAGACCTTCCACCAGGCAAGAAACCCTACCTTTTCGGAGGAAACGAGTCACACGGCATGGCGGTGACCGCCGATGAAAAGACCCTTGTAGTCAACAGCCGCCTGAACACTGCAATCTACTTTTATTCGCTGCCGGATTTGAAGGTGCTCGGGAGTACGGAAGTGGGGAGGTCCCCGGACTGGGTGACGCTCACGCCCGACGGCAAGACCGCGTACGTGGCCAATGCAGCATCGAACTCGGTGTCCGTGGTGGACATCAAGTCGATGAAAGAGATCACCCGGATTCCGGTGGGCGAAGTCCCGAAGCGGAATATCACTGCGGTGCTGCCTTAATAAGGACCATATTGCAAATGATGCTCGCACGCCTGGCGCTTCTCACAGTAATTATTTCGATGACTCATTTAGCGACGGCGCAACCGCTGGACTTCGAAACCTATAAGAAAACGGTTGAGCCGATCTTTGCCAAGAAGCGCGTCGGCCACGCACGATGTGTGGCGTGCCACAGCGCATCCAACAATGCATTCCGTCTTCAGCCGCTCGCGGAAGGAAGCACTTGGACCGAAGAGCAGTCGCGCCGCAACTTCGAATCTGTTTCGAAACTCGTAAATCCCGCAAATCCCCAAGCAAGCAGGCTCTTGATGCACCCGCTGGCTCACGAAGCAGGCGGTGACGAGTTCCACAGCGGAGGCCGGCAATTTCTTTCCAAGGACGATCCCGATTGGAAGGCGATCGCTGCCTGGATCGGCGTGACCGAGTGATTGGTGCGCCATGCTCGGCGAGTAGCATGACGGGCGGGGCTGCTGCAGAAGGCGCGAAGGTATTCGGTAAACGCTACGCGAGTTCTCGGGAGCGATGCCTTATGGGTTTGAACGCCCATCTGAAACAACTCTGAGTGCTTCCTTGTATCGTGCTTGCCGCAGGTTTTGTAAGAGGCGTTCCCAATGCACCCTGCCGTAGACGATCTTCCCGTTTTTGTCTGCCAAGTCGACTTTCCCGGCCCACATGCGCCGATAATAGTCGCTGAATTCGGGCACGGTTCCACTCCAATCGATCGGCGTGCCCGACGAACCCAAGTAGAGGAAAGCCATGGTGTAGAACAAGTGGGAATCTGCTGCATGAGATGGAATCGGGCCAGCTGGTACTGATCGGGCGCTGCTCCAAAATATTCCTGAAGATAAACGATTTCCTCTTCGTCATTCGTGACTACTTGATTCGCAACCGCCGCCAGGTCGGCGTACCGATCATTCAAGAAAGCAGCTTCCCAGTCCACCAGCCATACGCGTTGTCCGTCGAAAAGGATATTGTCCCGTTTGAATACGTCGTTGTGACTCGACACCATCTCCACATCGTCATGCGGGTAAACTGCGGCCACTTCCGCATACCGGGCGAAGAACTCCTCGCTTTCGGCTTTGGGGAGTATGTTCGCAGCCTGAAACTTCTGGAGGTATCCGTCCGAGGCGGGGCCTTTGTTGAGCAGGAACGTGCATGTTGTGTTGAACGGAGCTCTGCTAAACGGCGGTAGGTCATGCAACTTCCGTAGCACAGCGGGTAACCGGACCAGCGCCTCCGACACCGGAAGGGGTTGAGCCTCCACAAAATCTGTGATGGAAATGCTGTGTTCGACGTTGGTGTACCGGACGCGCGGCGACAGGCCCACATCAGCCGCCGCCTTCATGCAGGCATAATGGCGCGCAGGATCGCTGGCGCGGGTGCTGATTTTCAACAAGAATGGAGATCCTCGCACGATGATGCGAAAGACCAGGGACGAAGCGAGGTCCTTGATGATGCGGATGTCTTGGAACTCGGTTACTCCGAAAGCCTCTCGCAGGCCGCGATACACTGCCTCGCTCTTTTCTTGCGGAATCATGAAGTCCTCCCGTGGAATCGGAATTGAACGGCTGCGTCGAAAAAACGCCAGTCTCCTCAGTTGCAAAGCCTAGGCACAAGCATGCTCCTCCCGCAGCCACGTGCCGCAGGCAACCATCCGGCGAGCAATGCTTCACAAGTAGGATTGGTGCTTCGTTATGTCGATGCTAACCGAATGCTGGATTGAAAATCTAGTCTTGTTTTCAATGATTTAACTTGCTATCCTGAAACTGGAGGGGCATGACGGAGGTATGGCTCCGCTGACAGTTCCCGCCCATCAGGGGAGCGGAGCGGCCAGATATTTCAGCTCGGGTTTCTGGTTAGCATTCGCCATCGGTAGGCGGTCGACATTCATGTACATCGAAACGATCTGATAAAAGCCCACGGTGGCTAACAGGTCCACGATGCCGCGCTCGCCAACCGAATTCTGAACGGCCGCGAAGGTGTCGTCGCTCACCTGCTTGGTTTTGAAGAGCTCGGTAATGAAGTTGTAAACGGCCTCCTCATCGGCCGACATCCCCAGAGGCCGCCTTCCCTCGGCGATGGCTTTCACTTTGTCCTCGCTCAGCCCGGCCTGCACGGCGGCTTGCCGGTGAGCGAGCCATTCGAATTGCGCGGCCCAGTAGCGGGCGGTTATGATGATCGCCATTTCCTTGAGCTTGTCCGGAACCGACATGTGGAAACGGACCCGGTCGCCCATGGTGAACAACTGATCCCCCGCCTCCGGGCTGCGAACCGCGATGTTGAACATCCCCACTGGACCGCGCCCCGCCAGCGCGTGATCGGTCATCGTCTTCTGCTCGGGGCTCATTTGTTCGTATGTGAGCGGCCGAAAACGGTCGCCGCGCAAGCTGAAGGTCCTGCCGTTCACGGTCGATTGGGCGGTGGTCGGGGACGTCGTGCCTGGAACTGGGGTCGCAAAGCCCATCCCCACTCCTGGAAGCGGATTTTCCAGCGGTTTCAGTTCGGGTTGCACGCCCTGGCCCAAAGGATAGCGGTCCACGTTGAGCACCATCGAAACCAGACAATACCACCCGCTCAAACCCAGCATGTCGACGACGCCCTTCTCGCCATATGTCTCCTGAGCGGCTTTGAACGTGGCATCGGTCACCTGGTGCGTGGTGAGTAGCTCGTCGATGAAGTTGTAGGCCACCTCCATTTCCGGCGACATTCCCGTGGGACGCTTCCCGGTGGCGATGGCGTCCACAATTGCAGGCTTCACGCCGTTTTGTAGCGCCGCGGCCTTATGGGCCGTCCACTCGTACTGCGCCATCCAGAAACGGCCAGTCATGATGATGATCGTCTCGGACACGTCCCTGGGCAAAGCAGTATGGAAACGCATGGAGCCGCCGAATTGCTGGGCCAAATCTCCCACCTCAGGACTGCGCAGCAGGACGTTGAACGGCCCCCTGGCCCCCTGACGCTGTCCGGCAAGTAGATGATCGATCATGGTCTTCTGCTCGCGTGTCATTTCGTCGTATTTGAGTGGCCTGAAACGATCGCCTACCAAAACCAGGCTGTGGGGATCGGGAGCCTGTTTCAAGGGGGCTTGGTTTGAAGACGTCTGGGCGCTGGCGATTGCCATGAAGCCGATCACGTAGGCACAGAGGATCTGAAGACGCATCGTGGCCCTCCTTCTGATGCTGACTGTCTTATCTGAGCTATGTTACGCGAATTCACACTCGAAGCGTTGGGTCACTGGTTCAGCAGTGGGATCGCCTTCACCGCGGGTGGTTGCTTCACCGATTGCAGGAACGCGTAGATGTCGGCCAGATCTTTGTCGGAGACTACCTTGGCCGTATAGGGCGGCATCTGCCCGGTAGGATGCCGGATATAGCTCTGAACTGCCGCGAAGGCGATCGGCTTAGGACCAAGCCGCGGTCCTGTTCCGAGGCCGCCTTGCGCCTCGCGTCCGTGGCACTGATAGCAGCCGAAGTTTTCGAAGAGCTTGCGCCCGTTCTGTGCATTCCCTGGCGGAGCCGAAGTGCTCGGGGCCTGCGCGAATAGCGAGCAAGCGAAGAGAGTCATCATTAACATGCGCATCCGCGGAGTCTCCTTAACGGGGCTGAGTCACCACGTCGATCAGAGCCGGCTCGCCGCGCGATACAGCTTCCAGCGCGCGCTTCAATGCCGGTGCCAGGTCGTTGGGGTCAGTGATCGGTCCTTCGCCGTGGACGCCCATGCTGCGGGCCATCGCCGCATAGTCGATATTCGGATTCTTAATCGTCGTGCCGATCTCGGCGGTCGTGATGCCCCGCTGATGCCGGTTGGCCATGCGCTGCAGGTGCATCACTTCCTGATGATACGCGCGATTATTGTGCATCACGCTCAGCAGCGGGATGCCATGGTGCGCGCCGGTCCATAGCACTCCCGGCGCGTACATCAAGTCGCCGTCATTCTGGATGTTGACGGACAGGCGTCCGTATTTCTTGTTGGCCACAGCCGCGCCCAGTGCGGCTGGTGCGCCGTAGCCGACGCCTGCGCCACCCGATCCGCCGATGTACTGATAGTGTTTGTCGAAGTTCCACAGCCGCTGCGCCCACGCATTGCTCGACACGAGCGACCAGTCTTTATCCTTAACCTGCGCCCAAATCTCCATCGCCATGCGCGCCGTGCTAATGGGGCTGGCATCCCAGCCGTAGCTCGCCTCGGTGAGAACGCGCTCGCGGGCCGCTTGCTGAGCCTCCGCCAGCTTTTTGGCGCGCTCTTCAAAGATTCTCGTGCGGTCGCCGGTCACTAGACGCTTGCACGCTTCGATGAGCGCGGGCAGCGTTGCCTCAGCGTCGGCGGCCATGGAGAGATCCAGGTCGGGGAAGCGCTGGAAGTCCTGATAGTTGCTCTTGGTGTTGAGATCGGTGGAAGAAATACTGATGAATTTAGCGCCGGATTTCGTGATCGGCCGCGAGGTGCGGTGCAGTTGATCGCGGAAATTATTGACGGTGCCCCAGAAATCCCACACTTCCAGCCCCAGGATGACGTCCGCGTCGCCAATCAGTGTGCGGCTTCGCTCCGTCTGGTTGAGCCGATGCGCCGAGGGAAAGTTCATCCGGCCATATTGATTGATCGCTGGAGCCTGCAGAGTTTCCGCAAGTTCCACCAGCATCTTCAACCCCGCAGGTGTACGGGCGCAGCGGTCCGCGACGATCACGGGGTTTTCCGCCGCCACGAGAAGCCGCGCCGCTTCGGCCACGGCTCCCGAGTCGCCCTGAGGCGGGCTCGCCAAAGTAATTTTCGGAATATGGGGCCGCTCTCCTGCGCGCATGGGCGTTTCTTGCAGATCGCCATCGGCCACCATCAGCACCGGCATGGTAGGTGGCGTGGTCGAGATCTTATACGCGCGCACCGCGGATTCCGCGAAATGCTGCAACGAAACCGGCATATCGTCCCACTTGGTGAAATCGCGAACCAGCACGGCGGCGTCCTGAACGCTATGGGCCCACTCGACGCCGGGACGGCGGGTGGCCGCGTCCACGGTATTGCCGATCACCATGAAGACCTGTGCGCGGTCTACATAGGCGTTGTACACCGCCATGGAAGCGTGTTGCAGCCCGACGGTTCCGTGGGCAAACACTAACCCCGGCTTGCCTTCGATCTTGGAGTATCCGTGCGCCATCGCAACGGAAGATTCCTCATGACAGCAAGTGATGAACTCCGGGCTTTTATTCCCACCGTAGTTGACCACCGATTCATGCAGGCCGCGGAAGCTGGACCCCGGATTGGCGAAGACGTATTCGAATCCGAGAGCTTTGATAACGTCCACCATGAAATCGGAGCCGGGATGGTCGGCGGTGAGCACCTCAACGCTTGGTGAGGGATCTTTCTCTTCGGTAACGACGGCGGCAGTGGCCGAGCGTGCGTCTGCCTGCTGCTGTGCGGGCGCGGGATGGGAAGCCGCCACCAGCGCTGCGGCGCCGCCCACAGTACCTTTCAGGAAATTGCGCCGGCCGACCGAAGCTTTCTTTGGAGTCGCCATAGCACCTCGCTTTCGCTGGGAGCTATGATACCTCTTCCACTCCTCCAGGCTGCGCCACGGAGTCCAATTTGAACCGAATTTTGGACCGCTTGAACCTGCGCGGCATCAAACCGCGCGCACTGCTACCGGCGGTTGCTGGCTGATCGCCGCAGGCTATTGAGAAGAGTGGTGGGCCCGACAGAACTCGAATCTGTGACCTCTACCGTGTCAAGGTAGCGTCGCTGTGAATCGTTCCACATAGTTAGCTCACTTTCGGTCCTTCTGCGGACCCGATTACGCTCATTGCGGGAGTCCAGAAGCGGGTACCAACCTCGCCAAAATCGTTTCCACGTGCGCCCGCTCTCGCTCGGAATCCGGAATCGTGTACAGCCAGGTCGTCTCGGGTTTCGCGTGCCCTGCCGCCTTCATAGCTTCGAACGGTGTCGCACCCGCCTCTTGCCGCCAGGTGATATTAAGCCGGCGGAAGGTATGCATGCCGAAACCTTCGAAATATATTCCCACCGATTCGGCCGCCGGTCGGAAGACGTGCTGCTGAAGATCGCGATCGTCAGGCGGCATCCCAGGCTCGCGCTCAAAGATGTAATGTTTGTCGCGGCCGAGGCGGACGAGTTGCTCGGCGAGCGGACCAATCTGGCGCATCCGACGCGAAGCCGCGCTCTTCGTCGGCCCGAACTCGCCTCGATGCCAGCGTCGATTCACTTGGAGCGTCCCGGCGCGCGCGTCTACATCCTCGGGCTCGAGTCCTAGAACTTCGGAGACGCGCAGACCAGATACCACCGCAGTCAGCACCACGAGCTGCGCCGCGTCCACCGGAAGGATGGAGGTGTCAGGAAGCGCCGCCAAGAACTTCTGAAGATCGGCGGCATTGGGAATGCGTTTCTCGCGCTTCTCGACCTTGTGGCCGAGGTTCACGCGTGCGCACGGATTCTCGCCCTGCCACAATCCCCAGTCGCTCGCCGCAGTGAATATCGCGCTCAGGATGTTGCGCAGATCGCAAAGTGCCCACCAGCCGAGGCCATGGAACTCGTGCGGCTCTTTGAACTTGCGGCCGTCCTGATCGGTCGCCTCGAAAATGTGTACGTGCTTTGCTGCCTCGTGATTGAGCCACGCCTCGATGCTCTGGCGGTCGATGTCGGCCAGCTCGGCTCGGGCGAACACCGGCAGGATGTGATTGTGGATATGGGTCTCATACTTCTTGCGCGTGGCAGATCCGAGCTTGGGTAGCCGAGCTTCGCGGTACTTTTCGACGAGCTCGGAGAAACGGATCTGCGCTTGCAGCAGGAACTTACCTTGGTTGATCGGCGCCATGATTTCCTGCTTGCGCTGGTGCGCCTTCCGCACCGACGTTTCGTCACAGTAACCGAGCGGTATGCGTTTCCGCACGCGATCCAGTCCAGCAGAACCAGGGCGGGGAACGTAAGGCCGAATGAAGTAGTACGGCCGCGGCGCATCCGATCGGGTTTCAAGGGGCGGGTCTTGCCAGCGTTTCATCAGATCATCCTCCAGGATGCCTCTGATGATATCCAGACGTGCTGGCGGGCTTCCGGTCAGTGGGTTCACGTTCGTTTCACCGCCTTGGCGGTTGAATTTGAAATCCTCCAAGTAACCGAGAGCCGGCCCGTCTGGCTGCATACGCGCGCCGCGCACTTCATGACAAGTCCGTCTACTTCAAGATCTGGAAGGCGTCGAGCACAGCCGTGACGATCAAGACCAGATTCGGCCGCGATTTCGGCTGAGGTCATCGGTTGTTGCACCGTGGCCAGCCACTCCAGGAGAGCCGCCTTTTGATTGTTTCGCCGACCGCTCATGGTGAGATCGAGTCCCGCAAGGTGCGACGTAATCGGATCCTCCGTTGCGGCCGGGGGTTGTTGATTTGGAAACGTCGGTCTTGGCACCATCACCACGATTGTGGGGTGGTCTCGCGCGACGAAAAAGCCGCCGGAATTTAGTAGTGCTACGAAACTGGTTTCGTAGCAACCCACTTCTCGGCCCGACGAAGTGCCGTCCTGACCCGATCCCTGATTCTTTTCTGCGTCTTTGAGCCAGGTTTCGCCTTGGCGAACTCGGCGCGGAAGAACTCCTTTGCGAATGTGTCGCAGACTGTCCCGGTGATTTTCGGCTTGCCCATGCCAACCCACTTCAGATAAAGATCACGCGTGTGGTCCTTCCGTGGCCTCCCACCTTTGTTCGTCCGAACCGGAGGTACACTCGGCGGCGGGGGCGGGAGTGACCCTTCATACTTCTTCCGCCAGTGTGCTGAGAGGTTCGCGACTCGTCTTCTGATTTCGCGCATGAACCACTCGTCTCCGAGAAGCCAACTGAACGAGTAAGGTAGGGCAGCGACGCCGTGCGCGAGTTCTTTCATGGTCCTCCGCATTTCAGGAGGATCGCCCTCCCGAGAAAAATTGAAAACTGGCCAATGCCGAGGGGGTGGAACTCGCAGAGTGTGGAGCGCCTCTTTGACCTCCGCGAGGGTCACGCCCCCCTGCAATTCACCAGAATCACCGAACACTGCAAGTGGTTCGTCTGGAGATCCGGCAAAATAGCGCTCAGCCGCCGAGTCATAAAGGCTGACTGCATACGCGCTCCAAATCTCAGCAAGCGACAAGATGGAGTTTGGCAACGCTAGTGGATCGCGCGGTAGTTGCTGGAGGTAGTTTGTGAGTGCTGATGTGAGGTTCTTTTTTGCTTCGTTTCGACGCTCCTGGTCCTCACAAATCGCTCTTAGAACGTCCCTCCCAGTCCCGTCTAGTGATGGTTCGGACATCGCTCCCCTTCTGCGCGACTCCCCATTGCTCCCTGAAGGGGAGAGCCGCCAGCAGGAAGGGGTTCCCGCTTGTCGCCCTGCAGGAGCTAGGCGGCTAACTTGAAAACTATCACGTTCGCTGAGTTCTCAGGGCTTGATGAAGCGCAACCTCAAAACGCGTACTTCAAAGAAACTCGCCTCTGTTCGAGCATCGCTTGCGTTTGTCGCAGTGTCTCAAGGGTCGCCAGGGACATTGCGTAGACCAGGCCGCCGCTATAGCGAGCTGCTTCCACCTCTTGTCGTTGAATCTTCGATTGGTTCATGGCAATCTGCTCCTCGACTTCAGCCAGCGTACGATTCGTGGCGGCCGACACAATCACCGGGCGCGCACCAGCCTTCAGAGAAACAAGCTTCTGCTCAAGGATCGCTTCGGTCTGGTGCAGGATTGCGATCGTGGAACCTGTTAAGGCTTTTGTCAGGCCGCCGGTGTACTTGGCATCCTCCTTTTCCGACTCGGTTATTTCAGCCTGAATCGCCGCAAGGTCCGCCTTTACTTCTGCAACAGCAGATCCGTTTTCAGGCATTGGCGGCCCCGCTTTCAGTTGAGGCTCTGGCGCGATCGCCGAAGGCTGGAAGACCTCCGCCGCGGCAAAGGTGCGTTGCGAGACTGCGGCCTCTGACTTAGGCGCGCAGCTAACCCGTACACGAGAGCCCGTCTCACCATCACTGATACGGACCGTGCAGGATTTGTCGGAGGACGACGCCGAAATCGTGTTTCCGATGCCATCGAAGGTTACCGTGAACTTTACGCCCGCGGCCCGCATTTGCGCCTGATAGTGGGCGACGATTGCGTCGGTCTCCGCGGGGGAATTGTAGAACACGTCGAGCGTCAGACGGGATGCCGTTGCGGTCACACCACTCGATTTCGGGTAGTTCCCGAGCCAATCGGGCAGGCTCAACGACTGGTCCGAAGGACCGGCAGAGAAGGATTGCGCGAGCGGGAGCAATATAGCCAGGAGTCGTTTCAACGCACCACCGCTTTGGCTCATTGAACCGCCTCCATGGGCACCCAGCATTCTCGGCCGATGCGGTGCTCTTCGGGATAGGCATGAACGCGTCCGTCGTCTGGGTCTAGCCAACCAAGCACACGCACCTTTCGGGTGAACCAGCTCTGATCGAGGATCTTGACTTGCCACCCGTCCGGCATGAGCATAAACGAACGCGTGCGACGTAGGGCAAGCAGCATTTCTTGGGTATCTCCGCGCGCGGCCCATTTCGCCACTTCGTCAAGGGCGTCCTTGGAAGACGCGCAGACCCACGGGCCATGTTTGACCATCACTACGTCGCCGATGTTGGCAAGCCCGCGGGGCTGGTCCACGGCCGCCGCGGGGGATGCTTGGAACGCGGGTGCGCTCCGAGCTACGGGTGAATGCAACAAAACGCGAATTAAAGTCAGGGCTAGCATCGCCAGGAGTGCCCGGCCGAGCCACCACTTTAGTGTGTGTCCGTGTGATTTGCCGCGCACGGGTGCGCCGCATCCAGTGCAGAACCTACTTTGAGCCGATTGCTCGCTTTGGCAACTAGGGCAGTTCATAGGAGCATGGTTCTCCTATCGGCAGGCGCGCTGCAACTCCTCCGAGCCAGACTATGATACTAGGTGAAAATCCCTTTAAGATCGGGACTTCCGTACCATTCCCGCCTGTTCGGAAAACCTGTACGATAAGCCAGGTTCAACAATGAAAACAGCGATCTATGCAAGGGTCAGCACCACCGATCAGAACTGCGAAATGCAGATCCGAGAGCTTCGGGAGTACGTCGCGCGTCGGGGATGGGAAGCGAGTGCCGAGTTCATCGACTCCGGTTTCTCTGGCTCAAAGGCAAGCCGGCCCGCGCTCGATAAACTGATGAGCGCCGCCGCGCGTCGGGAGTTCGATTGCGTCTTAGTGTACAAGATCGATCGATTCGGCCGGTCCGTCCTTCACCTCAGCCAACAGCTCGCTGCCTTGACCAGCTACGGCGTGCGGTTCATTGCAGTGAGCCAAGGGATCGACACGGATGCGTCTAACCCATCGAGCAGGCTCATGCTAACGATTCTGGCGGGAGTAGCGGAGTTCGAGCGGGAGATTATCCGAGAGCGCACTCTGTCCGGCGTGCGTCTGGCAAAGGCCAACGGAAAGACGCTCGGACGGCCGATGCGCATCTTCCGGCGCGACGAAGTTGCGCGGCTCCGTGAGGATGGTTTGAGCTGGCGCGCGATCGCAAAGCAACTCGGCGTCCCAGCTTCGACCGTGGTCGATTCGTTCAAGTGTACGGAAATCGTCCATCGGAAGAGGCCCGCTTCTGACGGGAAAACAAGGCCCGAAACCGCCGTGGCGTAGGTGTGCGACAAACGAAGGATTTGCGCACGGCGTTGGGCTAAACTCAGGACGGGTTTGAGTCGATGAATGAGTGGCTTAGGGGCGCGAGCGCATCCCTCGGCTGTGGAGTTGATTTTGTGGATACGATTCAATTGGATTCTGTGGTCGCTCCCGCACCAAAGAAACAAGACTTCGTCGCGATGTTCATTTCGGCGCTGATCCGCGTCGTCTGGAGCGGTGCGCTGTTATGCGCTCTGTACGCAGTCGTGGATTTCAGGACGAGTTGGAGTGCGCAGACGGGCGCTCCACAACAAGCCGCTCTCGCCGCTTACGAGTTAGCGTGGGCCGTGATCCCATACTGCCTTGCCCGTTCTTTCGCCGCAGTTGTCGGAAAGTCGCAGGGCTGAGGCTTGCCCGTGGAGGCTCAGTTCTCGTGACACGCCTCGCGCGCGCGTAGGGGTGTATCGTTTTGTTGCGTTTCGGGAGTGGGGAACATTGGAAAAACTCACCCACTGTGGAGACTCGCGCGCGTGAGAGCGTGCGGTTTCGTGCTGTTTAACAAGAACCAGGCCTACTCAGCACGCTGTGAGAATTGCCACCCTCGCTTCGATTTAAGTCGGCTACCTTGGGGTTTTGGAAAGGCTTCAAAGCGTCGATTGCGGTCCGGTAAGCCCGATAGACGGTCCCGAGCCCTAGACCAGTCCTGCGGGCGATAACGGGCCAGCTCAATCCTTCGAGCCGAAGCCTCAGCACCTCCACCACGTCAACATGTTTGCGTGGCCGCGCCATCACTCGCCGCTTTCGTCCGTGTGGTCAGGCCCACCCATGAGATCTTGGCTTTCACGCGCGCGTAGGAGTGCCCTGTTTTGTCCTGTTTGGGGTTCCATGGGGTCAGGCCAGGCCCCCACGGGTTCTTGGTCCCACACGCGCGCGTTGGGTGTCCGATTGTGTCCGAAATCGGCTTCCGTGTGCGCACGTCGCAGTGTGCGGTTAGGCGCGAAATCGGATCGCGCCCGCCCACGTTGCCGTGTGGAATTACGTAGGATTCGGCCTGCCACGCGTGCGCGCGTTGGGGTGTTGAGTTTTGTTGAGTTGGGCCGAGTGGTATCAGGCACGTCTGCTTGCTCCTCCAAAGCCTTTCTGAGCGGCCAGCGCGCTTATCTGGTGGTGGATCGCCGTAACCGTGGGCACGGTCGTTTCCGCGCGAGCGGCCGGCACTCTATGCGTCTCCTCGCGATTACTCCGCCGCCCGAACTGCGATCGAGTACTGGACCGCAGTAGCATGACCGCGTGGTTTCCACTTTCAACGGCATCGGGCTCGCGCTCCTGGCGGTGCGTGGCATGAACGCAATCGCACCAGGCGGACAGAACCGGATCTTCGGCAGCGCACACGATGCCGGTGTTCTCGCAGCGGCCACACCAAGTGCGGGCACGCTCAAACTGTCGGCCAGCATCGCACTCGCAAATCTTGCCGGTATCGCGTTGCCCGAACCCGTAGCAGCTCGAACAGTTCGAGCTGTGGTGAACGAGTTGCCATCCGTGCGCCCTCGCTGTCTCGATGAACTCTTGTTTGTGCTGTCGCTCGTGTTCGAGCTGCTGCAATATGGCCTTGTTTTCGCGGTCCGCAGCTTCGGCTGCTTGCGCAATGGGTCTGGTCTCCACCTCTTTCACGAACCGCGGCGCGCCCACTGGATGCGTCTGACCCTGACGCTCCCTCGTGGAGCTTATCGCCGCGTCTCGGGCGAGCTCGACCATTATGCCCCAGGACCGCGGTGTGTTGTTTCTACGCCACTCGCGAAACTTGACGCGGAGGATGTTGTACACTTCCATGCTCCCGACGATCGATGCCAAACGCTGAACCGTGTTTTCGTCGGCGACTTTGCCGCCGATCAGAAACCGCGTCTCTTCCCGGATGAAGTCGGCAAGGGTTTCCTGGTTGACTGATTTCCGCTGGCTGGCTGGTTCTGGCGTCCGCGCGCATTCAGCCAGCGAAGCTGTTCCATCTTCCGAAGGAAGTTCAGTAATAGATGCGATGCCCGAAGCTCCCTCAAATGCTCCCTCAGAAGCTCCCTCACTTTCGGCTGTAACGGTCTGATTGGTGGATCTCTTTGAAGCTCCCTCATTTTCGGCCGCAAGTTTCAGAAAAGATTGCCACGTGTCACAGTCCTTCCAGAGCACCGAATAAACGGAGGACGTTGGCCCACGGTGGGTCACTTCGATCGCCCCCATTGCTTTGAGTTTCCTGATCCGCCGCTCCACCGTGCTTACGGCCTTGACGCCGAGCAGCGTTGCGATGGTTGACTGGAGCAGGATACAGCCAAGGTGGAGCTTGGAGAAGCGCTGGATCAGCCGAAAACAATCGAAGTCGCGCCGGCTTGGCTTGGTCCCACTCGGTCCCTGACGGCGCGAAGTTTCGCCGTTTCTCGGTCCCACTGCGGTCCCATTGGCAGAGCACTCTCTTGCAGGGAACTCGCGTGTTTTCTTTTGTGGAGTGGTGGGCCCGACAGAACTCGAATCTGTGACCTCTACCGTGTCAAGGTAGCGCTCTAACCAACTGAGCTACGGGCCCGGAAGACAGCAAAGGAAGGCATTTCTAATATAACATCCCCGCACAGCGTCGTCTCTCTATTCGTTTGCGAGAAACGGTTGCTCTACATGCAGGTTCTCACTCCAGGTATACAATGTGTACACGCGGCCAGAAAGCCGGCGCAACCGGCTCGCGCGCAGGCTGGTGGAGACCGCGATCGAGTGGTGCCGCGCCAATGGCGTCAGCACTGTGATTCTGCACGCCAGCGAAGCGGGCCGGCCGCTCTATGCTTCCATGGGATTTCAAACGAGCACTGAAATGCGAATCGTATTGAAGCTGGACTAGCGATTACCTCGGTCACTCCTCACGCAGCGCCACCGTGCAATCGACGCCGGTTGCGCGGCGCAACGGAACGTGAAGCGCTAAGGGAGAAATCGCGAGAATAGCGATGGCGGAGGCCGCCAGCGTCAGAGGATCATGCGCTGGCACGCGGAATAACAGAACTTGCAGGAATCGGGTTAATGCAAGGGTTCCAGCCAGCCCGATCGCGAGTCCCAACGCCACCGGCATCAGACTTTGGCGCAGGATCAACCGGCCGATCTCGGCCGGCGACGCGCCGATCGCCATGCGAATTCCGATCTCCCGCACGCGCGACGCCACCAGGTTCGAAAGCACTCCATAAATCCCAACCATCGCGAGCAGCAGCGCCAACGCCGCGAAAATCCCGATGAGCAGCGTGTTGAATTTGCGTTGCGCCAGAATGTCGTTGCTGTAGTAATCCATGGTCAGCACTTTGTCGGCCGGAAGATCGCGATCGAGCGACCAGACCGCGCTTTGGAGCGCCTTGCTGTAGGACTCCGGCGCGCCGCGCGTGCGGAGCAGCAACGTAGCGACGTCGAGCTTCAGATAAGGCGAGAAAATCTCCGGGCGCGTTCCATTCTCCGCGCCGATGGGAGTGAAATCGGATGCTACGCCGACGATTACAGACGTGTGCTTGGCGCCATCCAAAAGTCGCTTGCCCAAGGGATTTTCGTTGGGGAAGAATTTCCGAACGAAGGTTTCGTTAACGATGGCGATGCTGTCCTCACTCTTTTCACCTTGCGCCAGATCTGCGTCGGTGAAGAAGCGTCCAGACTGCAGCCGCAATCCAAGCACTTGGAAGAACTGAGGATCCACATGGGCGACGTCCGCCAACGGCAGCGCATCGATGGGCGGTTCCGGGCGTCCGGCGACCGAAAAGTTGCTCATTTTGATTTCATGCAGCGGCAAGTTGTCGATTGCCGTGGCCATCGTCACGCCTGGAAGTGTCCGGACGCGATCGAGCAAGGAGCGGAAGAAGCGGGATTGGCTCTCGCCACTGGCGTAACGCTGGACCGGAAGGCTGATTTCCAACGTAAGCAGATGGCCAGTATCAAAGCCTACGCCCTCCGACACCAGTTCGTAGAAGCTGCGCAGCATGAGCCCGGCCCCTGAGACCAGGATCAGCGCCAGCGCCACTTCGATTGCGATCAGGAACTGGCGGCTGCGCAGGCGAGCGGCCGATCCGCCCCAGCCCCCAGCCGACTTGAGCGTTGCATTTAGATTTGCGCCGGAGGCCACGATGGAGGGCGCCAGGCCGAACAGCACGGTGGCGACTACGCTCAATGCGGCCGCGAAGGCGAACACGGTCCAATTGATGGCGATCAAGTCCGGGCGCTGGATCTCAGGTGGCTTCAGCGCCAGCATTCCTTGGACGCACCAATGCGCAAGCAAAAGACCGGCGATGGCGCCAGCGATGGAGACGAGCAATGACTCGGCGATCAACTGGCGAATCACGCGGCCGCGCGTAGCTCCCAGCGCCAGGCGGATCGAGATCTCGCGGGCTCGCAACGTAGCGCGGGCTAGCGTGAGATTCGCCAGGTTCGCACAAGCGATCAGCAGTAACATCCCCACCGCGGCGAGCAGCACGTAGAGCGCACGATGGAGTGTCGGAGAGGTATCCTCCACTTCAAACGAGAACACCGAAGCCGTGAAGCCTTTGTAGTGATCGGGATTCAGCTCGCCCAGTCGTTGTTCGATAGCGCTCACCTGGGTGCGGGCCTGGGCCAGCGTCGCCCCTGGCGCCAGACGCGCGGCGACAAAAAGCTGATTTTTGGTTTCATCCCCGGCGTCATTCCAGAGACGCGAGAGCGGAACCCAGACATCCGCCTTCATTTGACCCATGCCTTGCGCGACAGCGGGAAGATGAAACCGGGCAGGCAACACGCCGATGATGATGTAAGCAGTGCCGTCCAGCGTGATGGAGCGGCCCAACGCACGTGGGTCGCGCTGGTAGTGGGACTCGAAGAAAGCGTCGGTGAGCACCACCACGCGATCGTTGCCTTTTCGCTCCTCACCGGAACTGAACAGGTGACCGATGCGTGCGCGAACGCCGAGCAACGGAAAGAGGTTAGCCGAGCCGAAGCCGGTGTCGACGTGGTCGGGGTGCTCGATTCCCGTTTCGTTCAGGTTTTTATCGGAAAAGGCGGCCATGTCGCTGAACACCGTGTTCTGGTGTTGCCACGTCAGGTAGGTGTAGTGCGTCACCGGAATGCGGCTGCCTGGTGGGTCGGGCATGTTGGGGAAGCGCTCCCAGACCATCACCAGGCGAGACGGGTCGGGGTAGGGAAGCGGCTTGAGGATGACGGAATAAATGACGCTGAAAATGGCGGCGTTGGCCCCAATGCCCAACGCCAATACCGCAATGCAAGTGAGCGCATAGCCGGGGCTGCGCCGGAGCATCCGGAATGCGCCAATAAGGTCGTTCGGGAAGGGCACCGGTTTCAGCGTATCAGTTCCAGATCCGCCCCACTTAGTACTTTCGTCTCGTCGTAACACCAAGAAATTCGTCAGGCACAGACACTACTAAACCTCCCCGTGCGCTTTGCCGAACTTACAGAGGATCATCTCCGTCTCGTTATGAGAGTATTTGTCTTCGTCGTGTTGACACTAACTGCGATCTCGCGCGCGGTCCAAGCGGCCGACGCCGAGGGCTGCGCCGATCTCAAGCTTTTCCCCCGACTGGAAGGATGTGTGATCGTCGAGTGTTCGGCCAAGCATCACGATCCGTTCGATGCCGGCGACAGCAGCGGCGCGCCATTGGACGCCGATATAAACGCGCTGTCCTATTCGTGCCCGCTCGGGGACACTCAAAAGCTGGCGCACGATTTCGATACTCAGCTTCGCAAGACTGGTTATCAAAACATAACCCAGGACAAGAGCGACGTAAGCACAGCCTTGACCGCGCGAAAGGGCTCGCAATGGGTCCATTGGAGCGCGAGTTCAGAAGACGGCGTCACCAACTATTCATTCACTGTGGCAAGCGGCGCCAGCGAGAAATTCAAAGCGGAAGCCTGCGGGCAGCCGCCGGTACTATCGCCCTTGAAACAGTGTGAAGTGGTGGAATGCGCTTCGAAATCGGAGGATTCCGTCGGCATGCGGACTGCCCTGAAAGAGGAAACGTCGCTGACGGGAAACGTGCATACGGTAACTCTCGCCTGCCCTTCGATGAATGCGGCGCAAGCCTTCTCCACGGCGGAGGGTGAGCTAAGGACGTCCGGCTTCGATATTCTGTTTAGCGACCGGGAGCATCCCGAAAGCGCATGGGTAACGGGGCGAGCAGGCAAGCGCTGGGTGGAATTGGTGAGCGCCCCGGATGGCGAATCGATCTCCTACGCCCTGACGGTAGTGCCGTCGGCGGAAGTGTTGACGGCATCCAAACCCGAGTCCTCGCCAACTTTCTCTGCGGCGCCAGATCCAATACCGGCGCCGGCGCCAGCGCCGAAACCCGTGCCAGCGCCAGTGGAGACTGCGGTGGCGCAGGTCTTGCCACCGTCTCCCGAACCGGAGTCACCAGCGGCTGCGACTCCTGAGGCAGTCCCGGCAGTCCCGGTCCACACCGAATTCGTTCCACCGAAACCGATTCTTCAGGTTCCCATCGAGCCTACGCACGATAGGATCTACAGCGTCATGGGCGACGTCGTCATCAATATGCAAGTGGATGTCGGCGAGGATGGATCGGTCACCAACGCGGTTTTGACCGGCCGCGTCACGAAGGATGTGCTCAAGTTGGAGAGCGCGGCCCTCGATGCCGTAAAGCATTGGCGCTTCGAGCCCGCTCGTCAGGATGGCCGGATCGTCTCCGCTGTCAAAATCGACGTGCAGATGCATTTTCGCGGCCGGCCGTGGCGCTTTTGACCTTCAAACCATCCTGGCTTCCGGCTTCTGAATTCTGAATTCTGGCTTCTGAATTCTGGCTTCTACTCCACCAGCTTCAAGCTCGCCACTTTGATAGTGTCGCCCTGGACCTCTCCAGTCACTTCCACCTTCAGATCGTCTTCTTTCTTGGAAGCCCGCAGCGCGGCCAGGGCTTTTCGGCTGCCGGCGGGATCGAACTTCAGGAACTTGTTGTCGTAAGTGAACACGCCGTAGCCGCTCCTCTGACAAGCCGGCATCAGCGCGCATTCCCGCGTGTGAGCCTCGGCGACGATCATGCCGCCCTCCAGGCGCGGGCCGGAAACGATGCGCACTTCGGCCTTCGAAGAGCACATCTCGTCAATGAGAATCCCTTGAACTTGAGCGGCGGACGCCACTGCGGCCAAACCAGCCAGCAGGGCCGGGATGCACACAGACAATCGAACGGGCACGGACAGCCTCCTCATGAAAAGTTGCGGCGAATGCCGCATCTATCCGCGTTTTATCACTTTTGACGAGAAGCCGTCAATCGCGCCCGTCCTGTAGCCGTCTCCTGTAACTTCTACTTCCGAGGCGCAGCCTATTTCAGCTTGTCCGCCACCTTAGCCAGCGCGGCGTTCGCGCAGGCAGCATCCTTATCTCCGCCGGGAGCGCCGCTCACCGATACCGCTCCAATGAGTTGATCGCCCACTTTGATCGGCACGCCGCCCATGGCATTGATAGTGCCAGGCAGCACCGGCGGAGGCGCGGGCGTGCCCGGAGGCAGATTGGCCGGCGGACCCGAGGGACGTCCAAAGGCCATCACGCTGTTGGCTTTCATGCGCCCCACTTCAACGGTGGCCATCCCCGCGCCGTCGTCACGCAGAAAAGCTTTCAAAATATTGCCGCCGTCCACCACCGTTACCGTCACCTTGTAACCGTTGGCGCGGCATTGGGCCATCGCATCCTGGGCAATGGTTTGCGCCACGTCGATGGTCAGCATCTTTTGAGTCGGAAGCCCTTCTTGAGCAAAGGCGCTTCCCGAGAGCGCTGCGACACCAGCCGCGAGTGCCAAAAAGCGAGTCAGTTTCATGTTTGGAATCCTCCTGATTGGGATCGCTAGTACGGTAGCACGGACTAGGCGTACTTGATCTTGAACCTGAACGCCGTACAAAGCCTAAGGTGAAAAACACAGGTCGCCCCGCGCGTGGGCCATAGTATACTGCTACGGATCGTGCTCGGAGGAAATGATGGCTAAATTGTCTGTATTGTCGTTCGCGATTGCGATTTTAGTCGCTGCGCTCCAGGCCGCATATGCAGCGCCAATCACTTGCACGGTGGCGACGCCTCCGCCGCCAACGGTGGCTGCCAACGGCGAATCGGAGCTGGTGGAGGATGTCTTCCTGACGTGCGTTTCAGCGGCGCCATCGCAATCCATAGAGATGAACCTGGAAGTGACCTTCAATACCAATCTGACCAGCCGGATAACCAATACGGCTACCATGGCCATGGAGCCCCTGTTGCTGATCGACGACCCCAAGCCAGGCGTCGCCAATACTAGCAACGGCTTTCCTTATTTCGGGCAGGTGCGCGGGACGCCGGGGATTTTGGCTGGTGCGCCGGGTTCGGGGAACGTCTACCAGGGAATGCAAGCGCTGTCCGGCGGAGTGGTTCTGGACAACGTAGTGCTGTTTGAAGGTGTGCCCTACGTAACGGGCGGTACTCGCACCTTTCGCATTACCAACCTTCGCGCGAACGCTTCACTGCTCGGCATAAATCCGGTGAATGTCGTGGTCACCATTATTACCGACATCGCAGTGGATATCACGAATCCAGAAATCACCGTGGCGAACGGCGCGAATGCTTTGAACTTTACTTCGGGACCCATCGCAGGCGCCATTGGGCTGGATCTGAGTTTCGCGGAACAATTCCAGTCTGCATTTAAGAAACGCATGGAGAATACGATCGGGGGCCCGTTGACGCTGAAGCACCAGGACGAGCCGGGCACGGTGTATTGCACCGAGAGCGGGTTTACTCCCGGGTTTGAATCGCTCACTTTTGGCGCTGCCGGCTTGGCCGACACGGGCACGCGCCTTTTGGCGCGCCTGAAAGACATTCCGGTGGGCGTAACCATGCTCACCGTCCCCAATCAAGTAACATCTTTGAGCGGGAGCTTGGTGGCGCATCGTGTACTGCCGCCCTTCGGCGTTCATTTTGCCAAGGGCGTCATCACCACTTCCACAGGCGACAGCACGGTTGCCGTTAGTGCCACCCACACCGCCGAATTGCTTTACGATGTGACGGCCGCTGCGCCCTATCTTGGGGAGACAGGCTGCGGAACGCTGGATACCTTCAACATCAGCGTGATTCCATCCCTGCCTGTGTCGATGAGTTCCACGGTGGCGACAGGCGAACTAGCGCCGCTCGATTCCGTGGCTACCGCCAGCGCGACTGCGCCCGAGCCGCGCTACGTTCCTTGAACTAGGCGTATTTCACGATGGTCTTGAATCCGTGATCCATGTGCTGTTGCATGTGGCAATGCAGCAGCGAAGGTCCGGATTGTCGGCGACGAAGTCGATTTCGATGGTGGTGTTGCGCGGCAGGTTCACGGTGTCTTTGATAATGCCTGCCGTTGGCTTTCCCGCAACGCTCACGAGCTCGAAGCTATGGCGGTGCAAGTGGATCGGATGGCCGTCCTCCATGCCGTTGTGAAACGCCAGCCGGTAGCGCTTGCCGCGATGAACGATCAACGGGTCGATGTCGGGCCAGAACTTGTCATTGCAGGTCTAGCAGGCTGCTGAAAAGCTATTCCGAGAAGTATCCAAAAAGCAATTGAGATCGTCTTTTCCTTATGCGCGGAGAAGACCAGACACAGCACGAGCTATTCGGATATGGATCGTTGGAGGAA